>VOFI01002537.1_pt1 | contig 24223 bp, 45 predicted proteins | sample 5384131 | NCBI WGS metagenome assembly VOFI01 (sample SAMN12384728, study PRJNA508395) | human gut metagenome | isolation source: healthy gut H | host: Homo sapiens | reverse complement strand
GCGGCAGAAGCACCTTTATATTTCAAATTATTTTTTATTGCCGAAAATAGCCATAATATCCGTATAAGAATCGTCTTCATCCAATGGAGCTGCTTTTCTTTGGCTGTCCACTCTGGTAGCAGGAGCAGTGGTATTTGCTTGTCCAAACAGTGGAAGATCCAAATCATCATTTTGTTTCTTTTCTGTCTCTGCTGCTTTTGCGGCTGCGGACAAAGCTCTTGCTTCAGGAGAAAAACCGGTAGCAATAACCGTAACACTCATTTCATCTTCCATGCTTTCATCAAAAAAGCAGTACCCCAAATGATATTTGCGTCAGGATGAACCATATCTGCAATCATTTCAGAAGCAATTGTAATTTCTTCCAAGCCAATATCAGGAGAAGATGTGATGTTAATGATAACACCCATAGCACCGCTGATGGATGTTTCCAAAAGAGGGCTGGAAATAGCGCGCTCTGCTGCTTGTCTTGCTTTATCTTCTCCGGAAGCACGTCCTACACCCATATGTGCGTAACCTGCATCTTTCATAACGGAGTTGATATCTGCAAAGTCGAGGTTAACAATACCCGGATTTTTAATCAGGTCAAAATACTTTGTACACCTTGGCGCAAAATATCATCTGCAGCTTTAAAAGGCATTTAATAAAGTCAATTTTTCTTTACTGATTAAGTGTAAACGCTCATTTGGAATAATCACAAGAGAATCTACGTGTTGACAAAAGAGCTTCAATTCCTTTTTTCAGCTTGTTCCATACGGCGTCTGCCTTCAAATTTAAATGGTTTTGTTACAATACCAACGGTTAGAACACCTAAATCGCGTGCAACTTCCGCAACAATAGGAGCTGCACCTGTGCCGGTGCCACCACCCATACCGGCAGTGATAAATACCATATCAGCACCTTTCAGCTGCTCTGCAATTTTTTCACGGCTTTCGGACGCAGCTTTGGAACCCATTTCAGGTTTTGCACCTGCACCTTTTCCTTTTTGTAGAGTTATCTCCGATTGTAACTTTTTCTGTTGCCATAGAGCGATTCAACGCTTGCTGGTCTGTATTGATTGCAATAAAATCAACACCTTTTATACCCGATTCAATCATTTATCAATTGCGTTGCCGCCGCCGCCGCCAACACCTACTACTTTTATTTGAACAACATCGTTTTCATTATCAATTTCAAAAAGGCATTGCTTTGTTCCTCCTCTAAATTCTCTCAACGTATTCCTATATAAAGTTAAGTTATCTGCAAAATTAGTTATACTATTAATTTATCACTTTTAGCGAAAAATTTCAATAAGTTTTCTCATGTTTTGTGTTAGATTATTAACTTTGTGCATATATCGAGTAAAAGCGATATACTTTTTAATGAAAATGTCATTGATTCTCTGAAAATTTTTCAGCAAAATTTTTAATTTGTTCTTATTTTACTTACATCTTGAAAACATCTTAAAAATCGCATTGTATTCAACCCATTTTATGTCTGTTTTTTTTCTAATGATTGTTGCTTATTTTGATATATCATAAATATAAAAAAAAGCAAGAAGTCAAGCGGTAACATATGGCTTCTTGCTTTTCAAATATGTCATTTTACTTTATGCAGCGTCTGAACCGATGAAACAGAATAGTCAGGTGAAAAATAAACCTTATTGTTATCTGTTACCACGGATAAATCCAATGTTCCTTTTTCTGTTGACTGAATTTTTCCTGAATCAAATATACTCTTAGCAAATCTCGCTTTATAGGTTAGTCTGTTGCAATACCAAAATTCATAGTTACTTCTGCCATCATATACTGCTTTGATACTGTATGTGTCAGAAATATCAATTTTTTGTAATTTTATCCAGCCCGCTTTGCTCTATTGCATTTAGCAACTCAGTAAATGCTATTTTTGGTCATTATCGGCATAAGTAATCTCTGTTCCAATCACTGCCTCAGAGATATTTAAACCAACAATTTCAGGATAATCCGTTGGATATTCTGTTAGCTGTTCCACGGCTTTTCCATTGCTGTCTATCACCAGATATCCGCCGTTATACGATACTGCACTGCTATGGTCGCATCAGAAACGCTAATAGATACTGTGCCAGGAAGCTTACGGGATATTGTTACCTCACCGATATAAGGAAGTTTCTCTTTGATATTCTGGACAGCATAGTCTTTATTAATTAAAAAATAAATTGTTTCCCTCAGAAATTCCACTTTCTTTTATAATATCCTCTACACTGTATCTGGAAGTACCTGTTACTTCAATGGTACTGATTTTAAACAAAACGGTTAAGCTTAATGTAATTGCCGCTGCTATGATTACCACAAAAATAGAGAGATAGAATAAAATTAAATTACGCTTCCTGTGTTTTGCTTTGGCCTTTACTTTTTGGCCTGCATACTGCGTCCACGCGGTTGAGAATGAGCAGGACGGTTTCGATATTCTACTTTTTTACTTGCAGTCTTTTGTAAGTTATTTTTTTGGTCATCCCTATTCATACCAAACCTCCTGCTTTTTTACTTCCTAATAATATTCGCCCCTAATTGACTCAAAGATACTTCTATTTTTTCATATCCACGGTCTAAATAATTTAGTCCGTAAACAGATGTTTTTCCTTCCGCGGCCAACCCCCGCAACTACTAAGGCAGCAGCACCTCTTAATTCTGCTGCGCACACGCTGGTACCATAAAATTTAGGGGTACTCTTCAATAATAGCGACTCTGCCTTCCACTTTAATTTTAGCACCCAGTCGTGTCAATTCGCATACATGTTTGTATCTGCTTTCAAAAAATTGTTTCAACAAATACACTGGTTCCTTCTGCCAATGCAGCCATTGCCATTACAGGGGCCTGAGCATCGGTAGGAAAGCCAGGATAAGGCATTGTTCTAACCAATTTTAACGGCTGTAGCCGCTTCGGTCCCGTAATACTTAATGCATCACCTTTTAAGTGGTAGCTGCAGCCCGCCTCTTCAAATATGGGCAATACGGATTCCAAATGACTCGGAACAATATCTTTCAGTGTAATGTGACTGCCTGTTACAGCAGCTGCTGACATAAACGTAGTTGCTGCAATTCGGTCTGCCATGACAGTATATTCGCATCCATGCAAATACTGTACTCCATCTATAATAATGGTACTTTCCCCTGCACCGGATATATGTGTCCGCATTTATTTAGAAAATGAGCAAGGTCACAAATTTCGGGTTCTCTGGCTGCATTGTGGATTACTGTAACACCTTCAGCGCAAACCGAAGCCAACATAATATTTTCTGTAGCGCCTACACTTGGAAAAGCCAAACTGATATTATTTCCTTTTAATCCGTCACCGGTAGTACATTTCATACTGCCGTGACACTCTTTGATATGAACTCCCAATTTACCCAGTGCGGATAAATGCAAATCAATTGGTCTTGGTCCCAATTCGCATCCTCCCGGCAACGAGAGACAAGCCTGACCGGTGCGGGTTAAAATTGCGCCTAAAAACACAATAGACGAACGCATTTCTCTCATTAAGTAATCCGGAATATCAGAATGGGTTAACGTAGTGGGGTCTACAATTACATTATGCCCTTCTCTTTTGACGTTACAACCCAGATGTTCCAAAAATTTTAATGCAAATATCTACGTCAGATAACCTGGGGCAATTATGTAGAATGCATTCGCTATTGCATAGCAAACAAGCAGACAGCAGAGGCAAGGCACTGTTTTTTGCTCCATGAATACTTACTTCACCCCGTAGTTTACATGGTCCAACGATATCAAGTCTTGCCACAACCAACACCCTCTCATCACATGAATATACATCTCATATTCATTAAAAGAATATTTACTGTATATACTATGTTTTTGAAAAGATATTGTTCCCTATCCAACAATGTCCTTTATAATTTTATAAATGCGCTCATTGGCATCTAAAATTGCCATTTTTTTCTCGCATTTGCCGCCATTTCTTCCACCTTGCCTGTTTTTGCAAACAAATCTTCCACCGTTTTACAAAGCAGCTGACTTGTCAAATCTTTTTCTTCAATAATCATTGCGGCATCTCGATTCACCATTGCCATTGCATTGTGATACTGATGATTTTCCGCAACATTTGGAGATGGAATTAAAATAGATGCTTTTCCCCTGAGCCTGCAGCTCACTGAGTGTAATTGCGCCTGCACGGCAAATCACCAAATCTGCTGCAGCCAAACAATCAGGCATATCATTAATATATTCCCGAACATCTATATTTTTTGGCTAATTTAAGATTTAAACCTTTTTTCCAAGCAAATCCGGCAGCCATTTTCCATATTGACCATATCCGTGTATGTGTTGAAACTGTCCTGTTTTTCCGCTTTGAACCAATAAATCTGCCATGCCTTCATTCATATTACGTGCACCTAAACTGCCTCCAAATGATAAAATCACCGGTCTGCTGTCCAAACCCAATTTTGCTCTGGAAACGCGTTTATCCGCACGTATAATCTCCTGTCTTACAGGATTACCCGTTAATACACATTGGTCTGTTTCAAAATACTGGCGTGCGTCCTCAACAGCCAACAATACTTTTGTTGCTTGTTTGGCCAACATTTTATTGGTCATTCCGGAAACGCATTCTGCTCATGTATTACAGAAGGTACCCCCAGTTTTATAGCAGCACGTATTACAGGACCGCTTACATAACCACCTGTTCCGATACAAATATCCGGTTTGAATTCTTGAATTAAACGTTTCGCCTCATTGCTGGAAGTAAAAATACGTCCTACTGTTTTGAAATTTTCCACAATATGTTTTGGTGTTAATTTACGCTGAAATCCTGAAATGGTAATTGTTTTAAATGCAAAGCCGGCGGCAGGAACCAGACGTTCTTCCATACCACCTTTATTGCCAATATATAATAATTTTGCATTTGGTTCTTTTTCTCGAATACAGCCTGCAATTGCCAAAGCAGGGTTAATATGTCCTGCTGTGCCGCCTCCTGCAAACAGAACCTTCATAATAATCACAGCCTTTCGCCGTTTGTTAGAATATGCTAGCTTCTTTCCACTGCGGACGTTCGTGAAATAGACAATACAATACCCATTTGTATGAGCAAAATAATCAGCGACGTACCGCCATAGCTAAAGAATGGCAAGCTAATTCCTGTATTCGGAATGGTGTTGGTAACAACCATGATATTTAAAATAACCTGCATACCTACTTGGGATGTTAAGCCAATACCCAACAGCATACCAAATTTATCTTTGCACGCAGAGATAACGTAATACCTCTCCAGATTAATAAGATAAATAAAATAATGATAAGCAATGCACCAATAAAACCTAATTCTTCACATACAACTGCAAAGATAAAGTCATTTTGCGGCTCAGGTAAATATAAGTATTTTTGTCTGATTGACCAAAACCCAAACCAAAAAAAATCCACCGGAGCCAATTGCCATAAGTGATTGCTTGGTTTGCCATGTGTCAACACCTTCAGGGGGGGATTAAACGGGTTTAACCAACCTGCCACGCGGTCAGTAGCATAGTGCTGTGTCAATGTTAAAAACAAGAGTGCTGCAACCGCCACAATCACAAACGCAATGATAAACCATTTTTTATCAACGCCGCCAACAAACATCATAATAGCTGCAATCAGAATTAAAATGATAGAAGCAGAAACGTGCGGCTCTATAAATACCAAACCAACGGTTACCGCTAATATGAACAAATGCGGCAGGACACCGACTTTAAAGGTATTCATCTTCCTAAAATTAACCGATACAAAATGGGCAAACCATAAAATTAACGCAAATTTGGCAATTTCGGAAGGCTGAAAACTAACAGGTCCTAAGTTAATCCATCTATGTACGCCCTGAACGGCAGGAAGTACCAACACAACACCAAGTAAAAGCCACGAAATAATCAAAAATAGGAATGGTCAGTTTATGAAAATGATGATAATCAAAATAGGAGATTGCAATCATACCTGCAATACCCAATACAGCAAATATTGCCTGACGTTTGATAAAATAGAAACTGTCTCCGTCGTAATTATGGTATGCATAAGCATAGCTGGAGGAAAATAGCATAACCAAACCAATGGATACCAAAACAAGTATGATAAACAAAAACGGAATATCAAGTCCTGCTCTGACAGAAAATAGATTCACTTTATTCCTGATTTTTTTTCCGATATGGTCTTTGGAGGTTTTTGTTCCGTTCCCTACTTTTTTTTAGGGGGCATTCCTCTTCTTCCTTTTGCACCGGTTCTTCCGTTGGTCATATGATATTTCCCTCCCTTCTTTTTATGCATATGCAATAAATTATTTTTAAACACCAAAAATAACCCAGACTAAAGATAAAATTCCAAAAATAACGGTAACTAAGCTAAATACACCGCAAATTTTAATTTCACTCCAACCACACATTTCAAAATGATGATGAATAGGGCTCATTTTAAACAGGCGTTTTCCTTTTGTGGCTTTAAAGTAGAGTACCTGCAATACAACAGATAAAATTTCTGCAATGTAAATAATGCCCAATGGGAACAACAAAATAGGCATATCCATTCCAAAAGCAAGGGCACATACAATTCCGCCTAAAAATAAGGAGCCGGTATCACCCATAAATACTTTGGCCGGATTAAAATTCCATACCAAAAAACCCATGCAGCCACCTGCTACACAAACTGACAGCAAACTGATACCTACTGTGTTAATGACGGTGCCAATGAGCATAAAGAACAATGCAACAAAAAAATGTTACGGATGTATTTAAGCCATCAATGCCGTCTGTAAAGTTAACAGCGTTTACAATACCTACAATTACAATTGCTGGTAAAATCCAATAACCATAACTCAAATCAACAGAGCCCACCAAAGGGATAAATGTTCTGGTATCTTCTCCTGCAAGGAATATGGATAATAAGTATGCACCTGCAACCAAAAATTGTAAAATTAACTTTTGCCATGCAGTAAGACCTAAATTTCTTTTCTTTACCACTTTAATGTAATCATCAAAAAAGCCAATTGCACCAAAGCCTACTGCCATGAATAAACCGCCAAATACCTTTACTTGCATTAAAACGGTTTCCCCAAAAATTCCCAGCGTTCCTCCGCCTGACATTGCATAGTAAATGGGAATGGTAATGACTGCCGAAACAACAATACCTATGATAAACATGATGCCGCCCATTGTGGGAGTACCATCTTTTTAATATGCCATTTCGGACCTTCTTCACGAATGGTCTGACCAAAGTTAATTCGTTTTTAAAAAAGGTATTAACCACTTTCCCAACAGTGCTGTTATCCCAAACGACAATATCACCGCAATTAGCGAAAAAACGCCACTCATCTCAATTATCCACCCTTTAATTTCACATATCTGCTGAATTCATACAACCCTTTTATACGCCTACCGCAAGCATATTTAAAGATGTTAATACATCCGCAAAAGGTATACCGCAAGCCAAACAAACAGACGCACCCATTAAAGCTGTTTTTTTACATCATCAGGTTCGGCAGTACGCAGTTTAATTCTTCCAATCACACCAACGCCAACAATTTCAAATGCACACCCAAATTCTTGAATACAATGCGCATTTCTTGCTGTAAAATCTGCATTGTCGCTGGATGTAGAGTAAGTTAATACTCTGCATTTATCTAATTTCTTTGTATCCAATTTTACAGGAAGGTCATAGTTCATTACGCAAACTGAAAAGTTGTGTAAGATATTAGCTGCCTGTAAACAGTCATCTTCACTGTCCAGCACAATAATATATGGATTACCATATTCTCTGTGCAACAAAAATTCCTCAAAACCGCAAACGGAAAATCTGTCACTGCAATGACATTGTTCAAATAACTGTTCTAAAATCGGTCCCCATGTCATCATTGCATGTTGGGACACTACAATGAGTTTTGTGTTGTTTCGTTCCATGAAAAGAATACCTCCTTCAGGTGTATGAATGCTATCTAACAGTATCTTCTTCTACAAAGTTGACTGTAATAACCGTGCCCGGTTTTATTTGCTCACCTGCTGCATAATCTTGTGTTCTTGCCGTAGCTGCAGAACTATTATATGCACCGGTGACTTTGATATTTAACCCTGCTTGTGCAGCCAAGTAGTTGACATCCGACAGTGAACGGTTTTGTAAAGTTCGGCACTGTAACAGTTTGGTTCATACTTGCCTCATCTGTATATACAACCACAGTACCGCCGCTTGGCACAGAACTGCCAGGATCCGGCGTTTGTGCAATTACAGTATCTCCTGAACCTTTTACCAAAATCTTCAATCCACTGTTTGTAAGTTCATTGGTTTGCTTCACTTACTGTTTTCCAATCACATTTGGTGCACTTACACCAACACTGCCTGCCTCATCTTCTGTGTATTTTGTTTCAACATTCAAGTATGGAAGAATTTCCTCCATAATTTTAGCAAACACAGGGCCTGCAACAGCGCCGCCGTAGTAACTGTCTCCCGTTGGTTCATCAAAGAATACCAATACCGCATATTGCGGGTCATCGGCAGGAGCAAAACCGCAGTAAGATGCAATGTATTTATTATCACTACCAACTTTACCATCGGCACCAACTTTTTCTGAAGTACCTGTTTTACCGGCAATTCTGTAACCGGCAACGTAACCATTTTTGGCTGTTCCAGATGTAGCATTTTCTTGCAGAATTTTGCTGACTCGTTTTGAAGTTTCCTCAGAAATTACTTGACGTTTCACTGTAGTATCTGCAGTTTTAATGATATTACCATCATTATCTACAATTTGACTTACAACATGAGGCTGCACCAAAATAGCCTCCGTTTGCAATTGCCGCACAGGCTGTAATCATCTGAATTGGAGTAATACTAAAGTTTTGACCAAAAGATTCAACAGCTAAGTCCATCAATGACATATCACGATCATGATACAATCCTTTTGGTGCTTGCTTCACCCGGAAGGTCAATACCTGTTTTTGTGTAAAACCAAAAGCCTCAAAATAATCAAAAAGGTCTCTGTACCTAATAATTGGCCCAAGTAAATGAAAAATGGGTTGCAAGAATTCATAGTGCCTTGTACCAGAGTCTGTGTGCCATGTCCGCTGGTATTATGACAGTTAATTGCTCTTTCTCCCTGAACGGGAACATAGCTGCCTGTACAGGTGAAAGTAGTTTCCTCAGTGGCAACATTTTCTTCCAGCGCCATTGACAATGTTACCATCTTAAATACAGAGCCGGGGTAATACGTATCACTAACTGCCTTATTTCTCCATTGTGCTTGCAAAGCAGCTGATGTAGCTTCCTGCTGCTCTTCCTCCGGAAGTTCCGCAATACGAGCACGTTCTTCTTCGTCTGCGATTACAAACGGATTATTCGGGTCATAGTCCCCTTTCACAGCCATTGCTACAATCTCTCCGGTTTTTACATTCATTACAATACCGGTTGCACGATTTTCAACTTTGTTGTTTTCAACGCCTTCCTCCAAAGCTTGCTCCAAATAATGCTGAACAACTTCGTCAATGGTTAAAAACCAAGTTATAACCGTCCTGTGCTTCTACTTTTGTTCATACTGGAATGGCATATCAGTACCTACTGCATTTTTTGCCGTTACCAAACGACCTGCAGTACCGGACAGATATTCATCATAGTATGCTTCCAGCCCAGCAAGACCCTGGCCGTCAGTACCGGTAAAACCAAGAATGGTAGAGGCAAACGAGCCGAAGGGATAATAACGTTTATAATCCTCCTGTAATTGAATGGTATTTCCCAAATCATTTTCTTCAATGAATTGTACCAATCTGTCTTTTACATCCGTTTCAACTTTTGTTTTTAGAACATCATAGTAAGAAGTACCTTCTGTACGCTTATAGATATCTTCTGCATCCAGCCCTAAAATATCAGCCAAACCAGTTGATAGTTTACGACGTAGTGTTTCATCATCTTTATCAATATATGCAGGCGCCAATACTACTTTCCATACAGTAGCACTTTGAGCCAGCGGTTTCATATTTCTATCATAAATTGTTTCCGCGTTGGGCGCTTATGGTTGTATCTCTTAATTGCTGGTCTACAGCCGCTTTTTGCAGTTCGGCACCATCTACCAATTGCAGGCGGATTAGGCTGACCACAATTAAACCGAAACCTAAAAGCCACCATAACAATTAAAACAATTAAAGTCCGTCGCCACATTTTAACGGTTGTTCCTTTTGCCATCAGCTATTCCCCCTTTATAAAAATAAGAGTTAAGATTACCTCTCAACTCTTTGTGCAGCATACCAACATGTGTAAACTTTTCAGCCGAGCTTGGTATTAATACTTTATTTCAATGAAAATTTAATTATGACAAGAAGTTCTTAATAGAGTTCCAAAGATTTGTAAAGAAATTGTTTCCACTGTTATCTTGTACAACTTCTCCTTTGTCTCCCTTGGATAATTCTACAAAAACCAATTGACTCTGGTCTATTTTTCTCATGCCTAAATTTTCTTTGGCATAGCTCTCCACCGTTGCCAAAGATAAATTTGCATTTGCTTTCATTTGAAGTTGAGTATAAACACTTTGACTTTCTTCTAATTGCTGGGCAGCTGTGTCTATCTCTTCTGTCAATTCTGTTAATTGGACTTGATTAAAAATGATAGATCCCGTAGCCCCTAATGCAATTACGAGTAAAAAACATGACACTACGACCCGAAACGTTCTCGCTCTGCTGCGCTGTTTTTTGATACGATATACATGGGATTTAGATTGTGTTTGTAAACGGCCCTCTTCTTTGCCTGTTCCTGTACCGACTGCTAATTCTTTACTTTTATCTTCTGGTTCTTTTCCTTCAAATAAAGTAAAATCGTAGGCTTCAGATGTTCTGTTATAACGATTTGGATGTAACGCCATGTTTCTTCCTCCTTTCTGAAAATATTGTTATAATTTTTCACAAACTCTTAATCGTGCGCTTCTGCTGCGCGGATTTTCTTCAATTCTTTTTCTGAAGGGGAAAGCCCCTTCTTATAAATTAATTTCGCTTTTGGTGTATTTCCGCATACACAAATAGGGAAATCCGGTGGGCAAGTACAACCTTGGCACCAAACATTCATACGTTGTTTTACCATTCTGTCTTCCAACGAGTGGAATGTAATAATCGCCAGTCTTCCGCCCGGTTTCAGAAGTTCAAAAGCTGCGTCTAATGCTTTTTGAAAGCTGCTCCAACTCTCCGTTTACTTCTATCCGTAACGCTTGAAATGTTTTTCGCGCCGGGTGACCTTGTTCTCTACGCACAGAGGCCGGTACGGAAGCTTTTACAACTTCGGCAAGTTGTAATGTAGTTTCAATCGGCGCTTCTTCTCTGGCCTTTACAATCCCCTTAGCGATGCTTTTGGCATGCTTGTCCTCACCATAACGGCTGATAATTTCTGCAAGTGTTTGCCACGGCAACGTATTTACCAAATCTTTTGCACTGGTTCCCTGCTGACTCATTCTCATGTCAAGAGGGGCATCATGATGATAGGAAAATCCTCTTTCAGGGTATCTAATTGATAAGATGACACCCCTATGTCCATTAAAACGCCATCAACCGCTGTAAAACCGCAACTGTTTACAATTTCCGTCATCTGCGAAAATTGTCCTTGTCGAACGATAGAACAAGAATTCCCTCGGAATTTGTCGGAAACAAAGGCGATTGCATCCGGGGTCTTGGTCAATTGAAATTAAAGTCCCTGTTGTCAAACGTTCCAAAATAGCTCCCGAATGCCCTCCGCCTCCGGCAGTACCGTCTACATAAATACCATCGGGACGAATATTCAAAGCATCAATTGTTTCGTGAAACAATACGGATTTATGAACAAATGCCATTGACTGCCCTCCGCGTTAGAATGACAGTGCATCCATTGCTTCAGCAATACTGTCTTCTGTTAAATTATCATTAAACTGTGTCCAGCATTCTGTGCTCCAAATTTCCGCACGGTCGCCGGTACCAATAAATGTCACATCTTTTTCAATGCTTGCATAATCTCTCAGTGGCTGTGGGATTAAGATTCTGCCCTGCTTATCCGGTTCCACTTCAGCTGCTCCCGAAAAGAAGAAGCGTTGCAGCTGTCGTGCTTTTGACATTGGCATGGCTACAATTTTATCTTGCAATCTTTTCCAGCCTTCCTCAGAAAGCACAAACAAACAACCATCTAACCCTTTTGTGACATAAAAACGCTCGCCTAAGTCCTCACGGAACTTGGCGGGAACAATGACGCGATTCTTTGCGTCAATATTATGTTGGTATTGTCCTATCAACATAACTGCCACTTCTTAGGGAAAATGTGTCCCATGAAACCACAGGTCTCTACTTTCCCCCACCTTTCACCACTTTATATACTGATTATAATAGATGATGATATGAATTGCAAGGGGGTTTTCCTCTGGAAAATGGCGGAATTTCGTTGAAATTTGGACAAAAACCTTTTATATAGACACAAAAAAATCCAGACCACAATATATTGTGGTCTGGATTTTCACCTTAACAATTTATTTACGTTTTGTTAATTTTTAAATTTTCCTTACTGTCCGGAACGCAGAGAAGCCTTGATATTCTGGCGTGTTTGTTTTAATTCATTTAAGCTGGTAGTAATGGAATCTTCTGTTCTTTTCAACAAATCATCTAAGTATTCGTTGGAAGCACGTTTCATCTCTTTCAATCTCGCTTGGGTTTGAGCCAACATTTCAGTTGCCTTTGCTTGTGCTTGTCTTGTAATTTCATCTTGACTGATTAATTTTTTTGCACGTTCCTCTGCTGTACGAATAATACTCTCAGCCTCTTTCTTTGCATCTGCAAGAATTTGAGTACGGTCTGCTACAATTGCACGTGCTTGACGTGTTTCTTGAGGCAAATGATCTCTCATTTCATCTAAGATTGCTTTTACTTCTTCGCCATCAAAAACAGTACGGCCACCACTTAAAGGCAATTTAACCGCTTTTTCTACCAAAGCGTATAATTCTTCCATTAGTTCTTCTACAGTTGCTTGACTCATTTTATTCTTCCCCCAATACTACAAATTACTTTTTGTTGCACAATCTTTTGTTTGATATCATTTAATATACAACTCGGCACCAATGTAGAAATATCTCCGCCGAACCGCGCAATATCTTTTACCACGCTGGAACTCAAAAACATATTATCCGAACTGGTTGTCAGGAACACAGTTTCAAGTCCTTTATTTAATCTTTGGTTGGTTAATGCCATTTGAAACTCATATTCAAAGTCAGACAATGCCCGCAATCCTTTTACAATCGCCGTTGCATGACACAACTTTTGCATAATCTGCAAGCAATCCTTCAAAAGAGTCTACTTCTACTGTTGGTAAATGTTCCGTTGCTCTTTTTAAAAGTGTTACGCGTTCTTCTACCGTAAAGCTTGTCTGTTTTGCAGGATTATTTAAAACAGCAACAATCACTTTATCAAATATTTTTGTCGCACGCTCTATAATATCCATATGTCCCAATGTAACCGGGTCAAAACTGCCCGGACAAACACCTATTCTCATTCTGCCACCATATTTCTATGCTCATAAACAGTCAGCATAATTTTGCCGTATTGATAGGTGCGGCGTTTCACAAAATCTCCGGCTTCTTCCGGAACCGGTTCATCTGCTGCATGCTCACACACAATAATACCACCCTCATTCATCACTTCCGCCGTTAGCGGCAACGCTTTTTCCAAAATTCCTTTGTGATAAGGGGGGATCTAAAAATGCTAAATCAAATAACATATCCTGCTTCATAAGATAAGATGCAAAATCCATATGCACAACCTTTACTTTTTGAAGTCAGGTTTGTATGGTGTACATTGGCAGAAATCACATCAATGGCATTTTTGAGCAGTGTCTACCAAAACCGCACACTTCGCACCTCTGCTGACCGCTTCCAAGCCCAGCTGACCGGAACCTGCAAATAAGTCCAATACGTTTCTGCCTTCTATTTGAAACTGGACAATATTAAACAAAGCCTGTTTGACTCTGTCTGTTGTAGGACGAACATCTTCTCCTTTCTAACGTGGAGAGCTTTTGCTCCTCTGGCACTGCCTGTTATAATGCGCATGCGTCATTCCACCTTATTCGTTTAGCATATCATATGCGTTTGAACTGAATTTGAACAAAACAATAATTTTTTGCCTAAAAATTTACTTTTACGTAGTATTATCTCACTTTACGTAGAATCTGTCAAGAGGAACTATGATTCTTCCTGATTTCTAAAATACTGATACACTGCCTGCGCCGCAGGTTTTTGTCATGCCGGGCACCAATTCCAACTGTTCTATTTCCGCTTGTTTTACCGCTTTCATGGTTTTGAAATAGCTTAGTATAGCTTTGGCGCGGCTGTCACCGATTCCCGTAATTTGCGTCAGTTCGGTTTGCAATGTATTTCTTTTACGGACTTGTCTGTGGTAGCCGATTGCAAAACGATGCACTTCTTCTTGTATGGTAGAAACAAGTGTGAACGCCTTTCTCTTGGACAAAATTGAAATTTCTCCTCCGTCTTTGGCTATGGCACGTGTTTTATGTTTATCATCCTTTACCATACCAAACAACGGAATATCTACGCCTGCACGCTCTAAAACAGGACGAACAGCAGATATTTGCCCTTTACCACCGTCCAGAAGAATTAAATCGGGCAGTCTGCCAAAACCTTCTCCGCTTTCTTTGTTCTGCTGATACTCCTGTAATCTGCGCTCTATGACCTCTGCCATGGAGGCATAGTCGTCTTGTCCTGTAAATCCTTTGATTTTAAATTTTCTGTAAGCAGATTTTAACGGTCGGCCATTTTCAAACACAACCATGCCCGCAACATTATCTTCCCTGACTGATGGGAAATATCATATGCTTCAATATACATCGGCGGAGTATCCATACCCAGCAAACGTCCCAACTCATCCAATGCGGAGGCTTCTCTGCCTGTCCTTTCCATACTTTGGGCTAACTTTTCGGCAGCATTGTTACGGCACATTTCTACCAGCTGTGCTTGTTCCCCTATTTTGGGAATTGTGATGGTTACCTTTTTTCCAAGCTTATCAGATAACCATTCCTGCAATAATTCGGCATCTTCCACTTCTCCGTCCAATGTAACGCGAGGCGGTACACGGTCGCGTACAGAATAATAACGTTCTAAGAATTCTGTCCTCGCACGTTTGGCATCGCCAATCTCTCCCATAAGAATGTTTCTTGATCGTATAACCTGCCTTCTGAAAAGCGGAACACTTCAAAACACGCTGCGGCTGTTCCATGACTGCCTCCGCTTTGAACCAGAGCAAACACATCTTGTTCCGCAACCTCTGCACGCACGACTTTTTGCTTTTCACTGATTTTTTTTAATTGCGGCAATACGGTCACGGATACGCGCCGCTTTTTTCAAATTCCATATTCTCTGCGGCCTCTGTCATTTTCTCGGTTAACGCTTTTAAAGAAACAGCGCTTCCGCCTCTTAAAAACTCTTCTGCATCTTTGATAATCTCATCATATTCCTGTTCTGTAATGGTTCCTCTGCACGGAGCACAGCACTGCTTAATATAATAATTTAAACACGGACGTGTCTTACGTATATCCTGCGGGAATTTTTTATGGCAAACAGGAAGCTTAAAAATTTTAACTGCTTCATCCACTGCCTGTTTTACCGTCCAAGAACTGATAAACGGCCCGATATAGGTAGCCCTGTCCTCCAATTTTTGTTTGGCAGCTTCAATACGGGACCATGGTCCTTTTGTAATTTTGATATAGTGGTACCCTTTATCGTCTTTGAGCAAAATATTATATTTTGGATGATACTGCTTAATTAAACTGCATTCCAAAATCAGCGCTTCAAATTCACTGTCGGTCACGATAAACTCAAAATGATGCACATGAGCGACCATCTGCCTTACTTTTTCATCATGATTTTTCTCTGAACCAAAATATTGACTGACTCTATTTTTTAATGCTTTTGCTTTGCCCACGTAAATCACATGGTCTGATTTTATCTTTCATGATATATACGCCGGGCTGCAGCGGCAGCCTCATTGCTTTTTCTCTTAATGATTTGATACGGTCTGCCATAAAGCTGCCCTCCTTACATACACATAAAAAAAAGGCACCGTAAACGGTGCTTTTACTGCTCTCTTATTCTGTAAACCCAGATTGTACCAACTCAACAAGGCTGTCTACCGCGGCTTGCTCATCAGCACCGTCTGCAATGATGCGAATGGTAGTTCCTCCAACAATGCCCAAAGACAAAACACCAAGCAAACTTTTTGCATTTACTCTGCGTTCTTCCTTTTCAACCCAAATGGATGATTTATATTCGTTTGCTTTTTGGATAAAAAAATGTAGCTGGGCGTGCGTGCAAACCTACTTGGTTTTGTACTACTACCTCTTTAACATACATGTTTATTCACTCCTATACCATAATTAAAAGCTTCAAGTTTATGAAAATCTCAATACTAAAGAATTGGCTTATTTATATTAGACAGAACCATTATAACATAATTCGCAATATCGTCAAGAAAACATCAACAATATTCTATAAAATTTGGCTTGATGACCTATTGCAGAAATAACCGACCTCACGCATTTGTGCATAATAACAAAAATGTTGAAAACTTTTTAACGTTAAAATATATTATGCGCAAAAAACTGCGCTATGAATCCCTATTTTTCTTCTAACTCATCTGCAATTTGTGATAAATAATCCAAATCTTCGTCTGTCAAAAGAACCGGATTGTTTTGCCTTTTCAATCAAATCTGGTCGATATTTGGCAGTTCTGAGCAAAGATTGCTCTCGTCTCCAACGCTGAATATTTGCATGATGACCAGACAACAATATGGCAGGCACTTCCTTCCCTCTGAAGTTTGCGGGACGCGTGTATTGCGGATACTCAAAAGGCCATTATAATGACTTTCCTCTTCAAAACACACATGATCGGAGAGCACGTCCGGCAGCATACGGCAAACGGCGTCTGCCAGTACCAAAGCTGGCAATTCTCCTCCGGTAAGCACATAATCACCAATGGAAATTTGCTCGTCAATATAATCGTCGATGATACGCTCATCAATACCTTCATAATGCCCGCAAAGAATGGCAATATTCTCTTTTTGGGAAAGTTCGATTGCTTTTTGCTGCGTCAGAACGCTTCCCAACGGAGACATATAAATAAAATAAGGCTTTTTCCCAATTGCTTGATTACGTCATCCATGCACAAAGCAAGCGGTTCCGCACGTAAAAGCATACCCATTCCGCCGCCAAACGGAGGGTCATCTACACGGTTATGCTTATTATTGGCATAATCCCGAATCTGATGATAACAAATCTCAACAGCTCCCTTTTTTGTGCACGGCCAATAATACTTTCGTCCATTACAGTTTTGCACATTTCGGGAAATAGTGTTAAAAATCAATCCTCATCCTCGAAAATTCCTTTCATGGGACGAATAAGCAATTTTCTGCCCTGAATATCTGTATCAATGACTACCTGGTCAATCACGGGAATCAAATAATCCTTTTGTTGTTTATCTGTAACTTGATATACGTCGTTAGCACCGGTTTTGATGACATCTGTAATGGTACCGTAACAAATGGTTTCATCATCTGCATGATATACTTCCATGCCCAGCAAATCTGAAATAAAATAGCGGCCTTTGGGCAGTGTGACATCACTGCGTTTGATAAACAACACTTTTCCGCGCATTCGGTCGCCTTGCTCTATGGTATCAATTCCTTTTAACTGTACCAAAAGTAAATTTTTATGCACACGGCTGGAAATCACTTCTAACGCCTGTGCGCCGTCTTTTGTATAAAGTGTTTTAAATTGTGCGAGAAAATCCGGAGAATCACACCAAGGGTCTACTCTTAACTCTCCCTTGATGCCGTGTGTTCCCACAATTCTGCCTGCCTCTAAAAAATTCTTTCAGCATAAAAATCTCCTTTGCAATGCTCTCCCATTTTTCTGCCAGCAAAAAAAAGTTGTAACATAGCTAAGATGTTACAACTTTTTTCGTTTGCATTACGCAATTTCAACAGCTACTTTTTTCATCGTTACGGGTTGCAACAGCATACATAACGGTACAATTGCCTTTGCAATACGACCTTGTTTACCTATGATTCTTCCCATATCGCTTTCAGCAACATGCAAGTGATATACAATTACCCCTTCTTCATTAGGTTCATCTACTTCCACGGTTACTTGGTCTGGAAATTCTACCAGACCTTTTGCAACTGTTAACAATAATTCCTTCATGGGTTATCCTCCCAATTATTACAGAACACCATGTTTTTTGAATAGAGTTTTACAGTATCTGTAGGTTGAGCACCTTTGGAAATCCAATCTTTTGCTTTGTCAGCATCTACTTTTACAACCTTTGGCTCTTCCATTGGGTTATAGTAACCAATTTCTTCAATGAAGCGACCATCTCTTGGGCTACGGGAATCCGCTACTACAATACGGTAAAAAAGGAGCTTTTTGCACCCATTCTTTTTAATCTGATTTTAACTGCCATGTTTTTTGTCCTCCAAACATATAAAATAAAAATGAAATCATTTATGTTCACCAATAAAAATATTCATTGGATGAATAGCAACTTGTAAAATGGATTTTAAAATCCACCCATACCTCCATGCCACCCATTCCCGGTGGCATCATAGGACGGCGTTTGCCTTTTTTGCCGCGCATTTGACGCATCAACTTCTGTGTTGTTTCAAATTGTTTGAGCAAACGGTTGACATCTTCTACTTTCATACCGCTGCCGGCAGCAATTCTGCGTTTGCGGGAAGGATTGATGATGTCCGGTTTTTGGCGTTCTTTCTCGGTCATGGAAAGAATGATTGCCTCCATACGGTCCATTTGACGGTCGTCCACATCAACATCTTTCAGTTGTTTGTCCATACCCGGCAATTTTGAAATCACGGATTTCAAAGGACCCATTTTCTCACTTGGGCAAACTGATTCAATAAGTCATTCAAATCAAATTTATTTTGCAAAATCTTCTGTGCAGCTTCTTCCGCTGCTTTTTCATCAATCTTGCTTTGTGCGTCCTCAATCAAGGTAAGCACGTCGCCCATGCCCAAAATACGGGAAGCCATACGGTCCGGATGGAAAACTTCCAAGTTATCCAGCTTTTTCACCTACGCCAACAAATTTAATTGGTTTTCCTGTTACGGCACGGATAGAAAGTGCCGCACCGCCGCGGGTATCGCCGTCTAATTTGGTTAAAATAACACCGTTGATTTCCAATAATTCATCAAAGGTTTTGGCAACGTTAACTGCTTCCCTGACCAGTCATAGAGTCTACCACAAGCAGAATCTCATGGGGACCGATTTTTTTCTTTGATTTCACGCAGTTCGTTCATCAGCTCTTCGTCAATCTGCAAACGACCTGCGGTATCGATAATCATAATATCATGTCCGTAGTCTCTGGCGTAACGAATTGCCTCTTCACAAGTTTTTACAGGTGCTTGATTGCCTTTTTCAAATACGGGAACACCTGCCTGTTCACCAACCACCTGCAGCTGTTTGATAGCCGCAGGACGATAAATATCGCAGGCTACCAGCATTGGACGGTTGCCTTTGCTTTTAAAATGCTTTGCCAGTTTTGCCGCATGGGTAGTTTTACCTGCACCCTGTAAACCAACCATCATAATAATGGTAGGAGGTTTTGGCGGTGTGGCAATTCTTGCTTCCTCACCGCCCATCAAATTGGTAAGTTCTTCGTCTACGATTTTAACTACCATTTGACCCGGTGTCAGGCTTTCCATAACTTGAGTGCCAATAGCACGTTCTGTTACGGTATTGGTGAAATCTTTTGCTACTTTATAGTTAACGTCCGCTTCCAGTAAAGCCAAACGCACTTCGCGCATTGCTTCTCGAACGTCCGCTTCCGTTAATTTACCTTTTGACTTTAATCGTTTAAACGAATTGGCCAGTTTGTCTGCAAGTCCTTCAAACGCCACTTATTTCACCCTTTCTGTAGATTTCTTAATCGCGCAGCTGCTCTGCCAACTGCATAATATTGTTTGCGCAGGTATTAATTTTTTCTGCGCCGTCATGTTGTTGATTATAGTCCCGAATTTCCGCAGCCTCAAGCAGAATCTGCTCCAATCCTGTCTGCACTTGCTGAAATCGTTTCGCCAGACCAAGGCGCTCCTCCAATTCAAAAGCTGTCCTTCCGCACGTTTAATGGAATCTCGTACTCCCTGGCGGGTGATGCCCTCATTATCTGCAATTTCAGCCAATGAAAGGTCATCATTATAATAATATTCAATCATAATCCGCTGTTTTTCCGTCAGCATACTGCCATAGAAATCCAACAGAAATGAAATTTCTAAATTTTTTAGCCACAACAGAGAACCTCCTGTCATGTGTAAAAGCTAAAACACTTTACAGATACGCATTATATAATAAATGCTAACCAATGTCAATGCAAAAAGGAAAAAATTTAATGAAAAACCTTATCCATTTTTATTGCAATGGATAAGGTTTCAAATCATCTATTCATTCTGTTATAAGCTACTGAGTAACAACCTCTCCACTCCAGTCATTGATACCCCCAAACTCAACAATATTGGTATATCCTAAATTCACCAACTTTTCAGAAGCTTGTTTGCTCCTGTTTCCGCTTCTGCAATAAACCAGAATCAATTGTTCTTTATCGGGTAACTGCTGTATCGCTCCAGACGCAATTGTTTCGTTTGGTATGTTAACAGCACCGGGAATATGTCCGCTTGCATACTCCTGCTCTGTTCTGACATCTAAAACGATATAATCCGTTTCTGACTGCATCATCTTTGCTGCTTCCTCTGCAGTAATCTGCTGATAAGTATTGGAATTGGACGCTATATTCGAACGATTTGTTGAATTGGAGCAACCAGTTAATCCAAAGATAGAAAACAGTATTACAAACATAAAAGTAAACGGAACAACTGGTTTCAATCTCTTAGCACTTGATTTTTTCATAACATATTCTCCATTATTATTTTAACTCAACAATGGTAACGCCGCTTTCACCTTCTCCAAACACGCCCAAACGATAGCTCTTCACTGATGGGTGTTTTTTCAAATGCTGCTGCACTGCCGCACGCAGCACACCTGTTCCTTTACCATGAATAATACTTAATTGATGCACTCCTGCCATTACAGCGGCATCAATAAAATTGTCCACGTCCAACAAAGCTTCCATTGCGGTTTGCCCACGAATATCCAACTCACGAACTACCTTGGCATGAGCTCTGTCCGTCCTCGCACCTCTTCTGGAAATAGGCTGAGGTGTTTTTCACTTTTTTCTTGTTGCATCAAACGCAAATTGGAAAAGAGGAACACGCGTTTTCATAATACCTGCCTGTACTTCTACTTGGTCTGAATTTTTAGGTAAACCAATGACCGTTGCCTGTTTGTCGATATCAAAGATTAAAACGGTATCTCCAATTTTTAAAGGACGAGGTAACACATAATCTTCTTTTTCTTTTTTGTGAACCGGGTCTGCCATATCCTCCAGAGAGCGGATACCTTGATTTAATTTTGCCTTTTGTTCCGGGGTCAAACTTTTTGCTTGCGCAGCTGGTCCATCTCTTCCGTTAATGCATCAATCTGCGCACGAGTGCGAGCAACCAAATTAGAAGCTTGACGACGCGCAATTTCAATTTCCTTTGCCGCATTGGTTTCTATTCTTTTCTTTTGCTCTTGAGCAGATTCATTCAGCTTTACCGCCTGCAACCGCAATGCTTCTGCTTGCGCTTTTTCTTCTTCTAATTTCTGACGTGTTTCTTCTAAACTGCGTACAACATCTTCAAATTTTGTATTTTCTGCGGATACCAGTTCTTTTGCGCGCTGAATAATCGAATCTTCGATGCCCAAACGTTTGGAAATTGCAAATGCATTGGAACGTCCCGGCACCCCAATCAATAAACGATACGTAGGACGAAGGGTTTGTACATCAAATTCGCAGCAAGCATTTTCTACGCCGTCCGTTTGCAATGCATATTCTTTCAATTCTGCATAGTGGGTGGTTGCTGCAATTTTGCATCCTTGCTTTCTTAAATGTTCCAAAATGGCAATTGCCAAAGCGGCGCCTTCTATCGGGTCGGTTCCCTGCGCCTAACTCATCCAGCAACACAAGACTGTTATCATCTGCCTGCTCTATAATACGTATAATTTTGGTCATATGAGAAGAAAAAGGTAGACAGAGATTGTTCAATACTTTGTTCATCTCCAATATCCACAAGGATATGACGGAAAACAGATACTTGGCTTCCTTCCGCAACAGGCAGCATCAGTCCGCACATTGCCATAGCTGACAACAAGCCGATTGTTTTCAGTGTAACAGTTTTACCTCCTGTATTGGGACCTGTAATCATCAAAGTATCAAACTCTTTTTCCCAATACGATATCCGTTGGAACAACGGTATCACGATTGAGCAAAGGATGCCTTGCCTGCTTAAATTGTATGATACCCGTCTGATTCAATTGCGGCATCGTGGCTTTCATCGAATATGCCAAATCTGCTTTGGCAAAAATGACATTTAATTGAACGGCCGCATCATATCCTACAATGATATCATCCGCAAACTGTCCTACTTCCGCAGAAAGTTCTGTTAATATTCGTTCAATTTCATCTTTTTCTTTTGATTGCAGTACGCGGATTTCGTTATTTGCTTCCACTACGCTCATTGGCTCAATAAATAAAGTAGAGCCGCTGGAAGAGGTATCATGCACCAATCCAGGCACTTCCCGCGATATTCCGCTTTCACAGGTACTACATAACGTCCGCCGCGCATGGTAACAATTTGGTCCTGCAAATATTTTTTGATAGGTATTGGAACGTATCATGCTGTCTAATTGTTCCCGTACTTTTTGTGACGCACGACGCATTTTTCTGCGAATATCCGCAAGCGCGGAAGAAGCCGTATCCGCCACTTCCTCTTCAGAAGCTACGGTTTGATTGATTTTATCTTCTAAATACGGATTGGACGTTAAACAATCAAAACGCCAATCCAACATGGTTTGAAACCCTTCGCTCTTCTTTCTCCATTGGACAATGCCCCGCATGGCACGAAATACACCTGCGATACCAAAAATTCCGCTAAATTCAGAACGCCGCCCGACTGTGCCCTTCTCAAAGAATTTACAATTTGTTGTAAACCGTAAAAGACGGTGCGCCGAAGCGCGCCATCATTTGATAGGCTGTATCTGTTTCACTGAGCATCTGCTGTACTTCTTCTATCTCTGTTACAGGAATGAGGTTTCGTGCAAAATCGGCCGCATCTTCGCAGGCTGTTTTTTCTGCAAGCAGTTCCAAAACCTTATCCAGCTCAATGGTTTTCATATGTTTTTTTGTATGTTATAGTCCATTGTCATTCCTCAATTCATGTATGCAAACCTTACAATCAAAATTATGCTATCTTTATCTATTTCATATCAGCTACCTGGTGGTAAAGTCCAAAGTCATAAATCGCCGCTCCAACGTTTGCAGCATATATTTGTTCCGTAATTTGCGCCAGTTGTTTTTGACCTTCCGGTTGCAATTGAAACGAAAACAGTTTATCAAAATCCGCATAGATGGTATGCCTCAGCCCTGTCATAACACCTTTCCCCATATGAAGGCAAATTCAGAAGTAGGGTGATAACAGTTTCCACAATAAATCACACCGCTTTTTAGGCAAAAAAGACCATATCATCCGCTTCGCCCATACACTGCACAATTTTGACAGCAAATTAAATCAGGCATATAGCCCGCTAAAGACAACATTCTCATTTCCACTGCCGCTTTTATAATCAAACTTGGACGTTTTTTTTTGCAAGAAAATGCAGTGCATTTAAAACCAAACGCAAAAAATCCCCCGGCCGCCGCTTCTTCCGGAGCCAGTACAGATACCAGCTCACAAAAATACTGGGCGAGGGATAATGTTTCAATATCGCTGCGAAGGTCAAAGAAAACTTCCAGCGGTTGTGCATCATTAATTATGTATTTGTCCCGCCCTCTGTAAATAGAAAAACGGGAATAACAAAGCAATTGCGTCGCACTGCCTTGTTTGCTTTTTAACGTTTTAGCAAGAGGTGAAAAGGCACGGATGATACCTTCTTCTCTGGTAAGCAATGTAACCAGACGGTCACTTTCCCCACCGTTCTCTCCATTATCACCAATCCGTCGGTGTTGATCTGCATGGATAGCCTCCTGTGATGAACCCTCTAACGATTTCATTTGACTGTAACGAATATAATCCTCTACTTTGCCTGTCTGCTCAAAAATATGCCAAGCCGCATATGCATCCATCATTGAACTGACTCTCCCTTCAATTCCT
>VOFI01002625.1_pt1 | contig 24256 bp, 30 predicted proteins | sample 5384131 | NCBI WGS metagenome assembly VOFI01 (sample SAMN12384728, study PRJNA508395) | human gut metagenome | isolation source: healthy gut H | host: Homo sapiens | reverse complement strand
CGGTGGCGTGGGCTTTCTGCGTATATGGTTATTCTGTCAGATCATCCGAAGTTTCCGCAACCAGCCGGTTTCCGCAACCTCTCATGCAGAATATCTTCCTCATTGAACTGTAAAAATGCGTCAAGCCGCTTGACCCAATCGGCCATATACATGACATTTCCCCGGCGGGCCTGCCGTTCCGCATAGTCCAGGTACATGGTGACGATCTCGTTCAGGTTACGCATTTCCGTTTCGTTCAGATAGTTTTTAGCGACGGTGACATCGGATTTGCGGATGCGGCCCTTGGGGGCGTTTTTCCATGTGGTCAGGCCCATGTTGGGCTTGGTACTGTCGGCACGGCCATATACGATCTCGGCAGCTGTATGGTGGGTGACCGCATAATGGAGCTTATTCTGCACCGTTGCGAAAAACTCCTTTGTGATGGGGCTTTCCACATCGTAGTCGGCGCTGCACTGGGAATAGATGTCCGTGATTTTCTGGTAAAATCTTCTCTCGCTGGCCCGGATGTCCCGGATACGCTCCAGCTGTTCCTCGAAATAATCCTTGCCGAAAAAGTTCTCCGGCTCCCGCAGCCGTGCGTCATCCATCACATAGCCTTTGATGATGAACTCTTTCAACACCCTGTTTGCCCAAATGCGGAACATGGTCGCCTTTTTGGAGTTCACACGATACCCCACAGCGATAATGGCGTCCAGATTATAATAGTTGGTCTGATACCGTTTCCCGTCCGCCGCAGTTGTTTCCATTTTGGAAACAACTGAATCCTCGCTCAGTTCGCCGGATTCAAAGATATTTTTCAGATGCTTGGAAATGGCCGCTTTCTGTACCTCGAACAGCTCTGCCATTTTTGCCTGTGTCAGCCAGAGGTTTTCCTGAAAGAGCAGGATTTCCACCCGCACTTCTCCGTTTTCGGTCTTGTAAAAGAGGATTTCTCTGGTTTCATACGGGGTCAGTCCCTGTTCCTCGCTCATTCCTCGTCACCTCCATCCGTCCGGTTCTTTCCCCGGCTCTTGTAGACATTATACTGGTTTTTGCACCGTGGGCTGCAAAAGGCGGCGTTGGACCGGCTGCCCAAGAACACCTTCTGGCAGTGCTTGCACAGGCGCAGGGGCTGATCACCGTCTACCAACATGAAGCTGAACATCATCTGGATGCCCAGCAGCAGCGAATGGAAATCCCAATAGATGGTGGGCTTATCCAGTAACTCGATGTGGTAGCTGGGAGCGATCCCGCCAAACGCAGCCATGGCCTTGCGATATAACCCTCGTGCGTCCTCATCAATGGAATCATAATCATTGTAGTACAAAATGGCGGTGGTCAGTGTAAAGGCCCAGTCCTTGAACTGTTGGGCAACCCAGTCGTAGGGTTCCGCATACTCTCGCTGGAAGCTCATGTTCTTTGCCATCGGCTCGTCCATGAAGGTCATGGTCAAGGCAATCATGGTCCGGTCACCGGACACATTCCACGTGGATTCAATGCCTTTCTTCACCAAGTCCAGCTGGTCAAAGGGGTAAAACAGGGACAGATATTGGTCCGTCGCCATGGATTCTTCCTTGATGAAGTGGTTTTTCGGCAGGTATACCGCCTCATAGTCCATAAAGGACGGTGTGGTGGGTAGGGCAGTCATCAGCCCCAGCAGGCCATACCGGGTGATAAACTCCATCACCGCCTTTTCTACTTCAGCGTCCGGCTTGCGCCCCATCATCAGCATCCCCACATTCAGCGCATCCAGCACAATGTTGGGGACCTCTTTCAGCGGATTGTAGACATCCGGCTTTGCACTCTTGCCGGGGGTGATGTACCGCTTGCCATCTTCCGCTGTTTTCAGCTCATAATGATCATACCGCACCCAATGGGAACGGGACTGTTCAAATAAATTTTTCATCATACACGCCCTTTCTCCTTAATCGTCCCAATTATCAGGGGCGGTTTTTCTTTTTTCTGCGCTTGGTCTTGTTCTCCCGCCGGATCACGGCGTCCTTGCCCTGTTTTCTTGCGATTTTCGAGTATTCCTCCAAAAATTGGCGTTCCCGCAAGGTCAGGCTGCCGCCATGCTCCTGCTTACCGCACAGATGGTCATACATCCGGCGCTGCAAATTCTTTGTGGATGGTTTTCCGCAGCTTGCGGATGTTGCGGTCAGACTGCCCACGGACAGCGGCAAGCCGGGTGGTGCTGTACAGCCGCAAAGAGAGGAAATACAGAACTTCCTTGTGTTCCTCGCTCAGTTCCTCCACCATGCGGGAAACAAAGGCATCGGCGGTCAGGTTGTGCATCTCATAGGGGCAGTCAAACAGGATGTCCAGAAAGTTCCCGGCCATCAGCTGCCGGTATGTGGGGTTGTTCATCCAGCGGGGAATGAGCTTAGGTTCCGGCACTGCCTGATATTCCAGCGGCACATCACCACGGAGGTTTTCATGGTCCCGTTCCCGGCGCTCCCGGTTCCGGTCCAGCTTGTTCCATTCTTCTACTACGACCCGGAAATCCTTCTCCGTGCGGGCTGCTTCCTCCAGCCGCCGTATGGCCTCGGCCCGTATCTCCCGTTTGAGCCGCTTTTCGCTGACTGGGGCGGCTTCTTCTTCCTCGTTTTCCAGCTCTGCTTCATAGTCGATGGGATGCTCGTCCTGCTCCAGCTCATTTTCCAGCTCGGCCAGACGTTCTTCCGCAAGCGCCTGTTCCAGCGTTTCCTCCGCCCCAGCGCCTGTCCCGTCGTCCCATCCGGTGAAGCCACCCTCGGTATCCAGAAGCTCGTCATCAGACAGATACGCCATGACCCCACCTCTTTTCAAAAAAATATTTTGCGATTTTTCAAAAAATGGTTCCGTTTTGCACCCCGGATTTCTCCTATTAGTGAAAGGGTAATCTAAATACAAGTTACTTGGATTACATTCGCTCATTCACGCAGGAGAAAGGGGGCTTTCGCCATGTTCAGGCTTGACACAGAAAAAGAACACAATCGCAGGTTACAAACAACGGAACTATAACAACAGTGTCTACCTCAGCGAAACCGCCGAGGAAACGATGGAAGATAAAATTCTGCGGCTGATCCGCAATGACGGGCTGGCAAACCAGCCGGAATGTGGTATAATGGAACTGCCACAAATGAGCCGTCCGTCTGAAAGGAGCGCCTGATATGGCAAACAGACAGACGGAAGAAAAAATCACTGCGCTCTATGAGCGCCTGTCCCGTGACGATGACCTCACGGGTGACTCGAACTCCATTCTGAACCAGAAACGTTATCTCGAAAGCTATGCAGCACAGCGGGGCTACACGAATATCGTCCACTATACAGACGATGGGTGGTCCGGCGGCAACTTTGACCGTCCCGCATGGAAGCGCCTTGTGGCGGACATCGAGGCGGGCAAGGTGGCCCATCTGCTGTGTAAGGACCTAAGTCGGATCGGCAGAAACTACCTGCAAACCGGCTTTTACACCGAGGTAATGTTCCGGCAGAATGGGGTTCATTTTGTTGCTGTCGCCAATAACATCGACAGCGAGGAACAGGACAGCGGCGAGTTTGTGCCCTTTCTCAATATCATGAACGAATGGTATCTGCGTGACCAGTCCAAAAAGGTTTCGGCAGCATACCGTGTCAAAGGCAAGGCAGGCAAGCCCACCACCAACAATGCCATCTATGGCTACAAAAAAGACCCGGAGGACAAGGACCACTGGCTGGTGGACGAGGAAGCCGCCGCCGTGGTGCGGAGAATCTTCCTGCTTGCGGTGGAGGGGCATGGCCCCCATGAGATTGCCAAGATACTCACACAGGAAAAGGTGGAGTGCCCCGCCTATTATCTGGCTCGCAACGGCAGAGGCAGCCGGAAAAACACCGTGGACACCAGCCGCCCCTATGACTGGTACGGCTTTACGGTCAGCTCCATGCTGACCAAGCCGGAGTATATGGGGCACACCGTGAATTTCCGTTCTTCCAAGAAGTCCTACCGGGATAAGCGGGTAAAAAATGACCCGTCCGACTGGCTGATCTTTGAGAACACCCACGAGGCCATTGTTGACCCAGAAACCTGGCAGCTGGCCCAGCAAGTGAAACGGACGGTGCGCCGGACAGATACCACCGGCGTCGCCAATCCCCTGACCGGCCTTGTGTTCTGTGCCGACTGCGGAGCCAAGATGTATAACCACCGGGGCAAACGCAAAAAGGACGGGCGGGAGTATGGAACCGACTTTTATAACTGCTCCACCTACACCCTGACCTTTGAGCGGGAAACCCAGATGTGTTTTTCCCACACCGTTAGCACCAAGGCCCTGAACGCTCTGATTCTGGAAACCATCCGCACTACCGCCAGCTATGCCATCCAGAACAAGGAAGAGTTTATTCAGAAAGTTCGCAGCATTTCACAGGTTCGCCAGCGGGAAGCGGCCAAGGAGCTGAAACGCAAGGTTGCCAAGGAGCGCAAGCGCAGCGCCGAGCTGGATGTGCTGATTAAAAAGCTATATGAAACCTATGCCATGGGCAAGTTGGAGGAAAAACGGTTCGAGCTGCTGTGTGCCGAATATGAAAAGGAACAGGCCGAACTGGAACAGCTGCTTGCCTCCGAGCAGGCACAGCTGGACCAGTTTCACGAGGACACCGACCGTGCCAGCCACTTTCTGGCGCTGGCACAGAAATATACGGATTTCACCGAGCTGACCGCCCCTATGATCCATGAATTTGTGGAGAAAATTCTGGTCCATGCCCCGGACAGAAGCACCGGAGAGCGGGTGCAGGAAATTGAGATTTATCTGAACTTCATCGGGAAATTTGAAGTGCCCATGCCCGAACCTACCGAGGAAGAACTGGCTGCGGAGGAAAAGCGCCGCCAGAAGCGCATCCGTGACCATGAAAAGTACCTGCGCCAGAAGGAACGCAAACAGAAGATTGCCGAGGGGCTGATCGTTCCGGGCGAACCGTACCAGCTGGTATGCCAGTGCTGCGGAGAGCCGTTCCAGTCTGTCCGCCCTGCAGATTTTGCGCATTGGGTCAAAATCGTCTTGAGCGGCTTGTTTCCTTTTGTCGTTTTTCCGTGCTTTCGCCGTCCCGCGCTCTGGCAGCGCTCTGGCCAGGACAAACCCCAGCCCAGGAACAAAGATGGGCAGCACTGGGAAATCTGCTCATATCCAGACCAATTTCCGCCAGAATCACCTCGGCGCTGCGCCGGGCGATGCCAGGAATATCGCAAAGAGCAGTAATTGCCGCTTCATATTCATCCATGTAATCCTGAACTAGTTTGTCCAAGTCGGCAATACGTCTATTCAAATCGTCGATATGGTCTATGACCTGTGCCAGCAGCTTTCTTTGAAGCGGTGTAGTGATTCCCTCAATGGCCGTCACAAGTTGTCCCAGCTTGGAGCGCATCCGCCCGTGGATCATCTTGGATATTTCCTCCTCACTGGTTGGGACATCATCTTCAATGATCTTTTCCAACAGCTTTCTGGCACTCTTTCCGTTGATGTCTTTGACCACAGAGTCCAATTTGATGTTGGCGCCTTCCAGAATCTTTTGTAGACGGTTGGTTTCTCTGCACCGTTCCTCTGTCAGGCTTTTTCGGTAACGGGTAATTTCACGTAGCTCCCGCTGTTCCCGGCTGGGGATATAACTTGCTTTCAGCAGTCCGTGGCGGAGCAGATCCGCGATCCATTCTGCGTCTTTCACATCTGTCTTACGTCCGGGCAGTGCTTTCATGTGCGCCGCATTGACAACTTGGCATCAAATCCATCAGCTCAAACAGGTTATGGGTTTCATCCCCGTGCTTTCCAAATCCATTCAGCTCAAACAGGGTTATACGCAGGCTGCGGTATTTTTACTGCTTCGGCTGCGGAGTAACCGGTGATGTGATCGACCTTGTGGCGAGGTTATTTGGCCTGAGCAGTTACGAAGCAGCGCAGAAACTGGCACAGGATTTCGGGATTGACCCGGACAAGCCCCCAGCGGCAATCGCCTTACCAAAACCGGAGCGTCCTCAGCTGAAAGCATACCGGCAGGAGGAAGTGCGCTGCCTGCGGGTGCTGTGCGATTATCTGCATCTTCTGGAACGCTGGAAGGTGCAGTACGCACCCAAGACACCGGAAGATGTTCTGGATGACCGGTTTGTGGAAGCCTGCCAGATGCTGGACTATGTGGAGTATCTGGCGGATTTGCTGATTGCCGCCGAACTGGAACAGCGGGTAAAAATCGTGGAAATGCTGAACAAGGATGGCCTGATTGCCGGTTTGGAGGAACGGCTGGACAGGCTGAAAAAGGAGGACGGTGCCTATGAAAAACAAAGCGCAGCTTGACGGGATGCCCGTCTGGTTTGATGGCAAAAGCATCAACGAAGCCCTGTTTTGTGAGGAGTTCTTGCAGATGCACAAGATCATCTTCACAAACGGGGCTTTTTTTACGCCTGAAGGCCGTGTGACCGACGAACTACCCCTGCGAGGAGAAATTTTTGAGGAACTGAAATGCTGTGCGGTCAGCAACATTCCCCGCAAAATCAGCAACATTGTGGAGCTGATGAAACTGGCGGCGCTGGTAGAGGATTTTCCCCCGGAGCCGGATCGGATTCATTTTTCCAACGGGACGCTTTTTCTGGACGGAACTTTTGCGAAAGGAAAGCCGAAAATCGTCCGCAACCGTTTCCCCGTGGCCTACAACCCCAACGCTCCAAAACCTGTTCTCTGGCTGAAATTTCTGGATAGCCTGCTCTATCCGGAGGACATCCCCACCTTGCAGGAATATATCGGCTACTGCCTGATTCCCAGCAACAAGGGACAGCGGATGATGGTCATCAAAGGCAGCGGTGGCGAAGGAAAGTCGCAGATCGGCGCTGTGCTGGGAACTTTGTTCGGTTCCAACATGAAGGATGGCAGCATCGGGAAAATATCCGAGAACCGGTTTGCCCGTGCCGATTTGGAGCATATCCTCCTGTGCGTGGATGACGATATGCGGATGGAGGCCCTGCGCCAGACCAACTATGTGAAATCCATCGTCACTGCCCAGGGCAAGATGGATTTGGAGCGCAAGGGTAAGCAGAGCTATCAGGGGTGGATGTGCGCCCGGCTGCTGGCCTTCTCCAACGGAGATTTGCAGGCACTGTTTGACCGGAGCGACGGATTTTACCGCCGCCAGCTGGTGCTGACCACGAAAGAAAAACCGGCTGGCCGTGTGGATGATCCTGACCTTGCCGAGAAGATGAAAGCCGAGGTGGAGGGCATTCTGCTGTGGGCTTTTGAGGGATTGCAGCGGCTGGCCGCCAACAACTTCAAGTTCACCGAAAGTGACCGCACCAGAGACAACCGGGAGGCAGTCAAACGGGACAACAACAATGTCTATGATTTTCTGGATTCTGACGGATATGTTCGCCTGAAAGCCGATCTATCTGCCAGTTCCAAAGAGCTGTATGAGGCGTACCAGATTTACTGCACCGAAAATAATCTGCCTGCCCTGAAACCCCGCAGCTTCAGCGAAGCCCTGATCGCCTGCCAGAGCCGCTACAATCTGGAATACTGCAACAATGTGACCAACGCCGCCGGACGGCGGGTGCGTGGCTTTCTGGGGATTGAGGTATTGGTGAGAAATCATATATCAGTGTTTTCCGGTGATTCGATGCGTACGTACGTACGTACCGGAAGATGTGCCGGAGGAATGGCGGCGCTGATCCGTGTACGTACGTACGCTTTGATTGACCGTTGTTCTCCCTTTTATAGCAATTCAGCGGCTATGTCAGTCAGAATCACCGGTCAAATCCCCATGTTAAATCAAGGCAAGTGGAAATCGAAAAGTATTTGACGGTTGGAAGAAATCATTTTGCGAAACCGTGCTTCTCGCCCCGGTGAACCGGGTGCATGGAATCATGGGAAAATGCACGGGCTTCAAGCCAAATCACACGGAACGGAAAAGTCGGAAGGTGCGACCTATGGACAGGACATCACACCGGCAATTCTGAACGGATTTGGTGACAAGGAGATTTTTCACCACACAGCGAAGCGGTTATGCCAGAAGGCGTGCCGGCTTCGCTTTTTTATCAAGTAAATTTAGGAGGATTTTTGATGATGACGGTACGCAACGAAATCAAGGCACAAATCATCCGGGCGGGATATACCATGCAGGAGCTGGTTGACCGGCTCCATGAGGAATACGGCTGGTCGGACAGCGTTTCCAACCTGTCCGCCAAGCTCCAGCGGGAATCTATTCGCTACAAGGAGGTCGTGGAGCTGGCTGATGTGCTGGGCTATGACCTGATCTGGCAGAAGCGGAGGTAAACCTATGACAAGTGAAGAAAAGAAACTGTTGCAGGCAAAGCACCGCTTGGAGGAAGCCCAGGCACGGGACCGGGTGAAGGAGCGAAAAGCCCGGACAAGGCGGCTCATTCAGGAGGGCGCTGTACTGGAAAAAGTGCTGCCGGAAGTACAGGCGGTAGGGCTTGATAATCTGGAAGAATACCTGCGGCGAAAGCTGGCAGGACACGATTGAAAACGGCTGGGAGGTCTCCGGGAAACCGGGGGCCTTCCTCTTTTTTATCCCGAAGGGCGCACTTACTCACCACCTGCTAAAGCAGGCGGTGGTAGCCCTCCCGTTGGTCGGGCACGTGCGCTCTCCGAGGGGGATTGCGGCTCCTGCGGGAGCCGCTGGACAAGGCTGCATTTCTGCCAAACTGCCAGCCTTGCCCATGCAGTCGGCGCAGGGGTTTCCGTTTTGGAAGCCCCTGTTCATGGGGTGGTATATTGCCACCTCATCCCGCCGTCTGCCTGTGTCAACCTGCCACCGGCAGCTTGACACAGATACAAGGGGCAGGGATGGAACATTCGTTCCGCCCCTGCTGGTGGTACGTCGCATTTCACGACGTACCTGTTGTAATCGAGTACGGAAGAAGGGCCGCTGCATTTCACAGTAGCCCTTCGGAAAGGATGGTAGACAATGGCGATTTATCATTTGGAGGCCAAAATAGTCAGCCGTGGAGCTGGGCGCTCCGCCGTGGCTGCTGCGGCCTATCTGAGCTGTTCCCGGATGCTCAACGAGTATGACGGGGTGCAGCACGACTACACCCGCAAACAGGGCCTTGGGTGGCGGCAGGTTTTTCTGCCAGCCACCGCCCCCGCAGAGTGGCAGGATCGGGAAACCCTGTGGAACGCCGTGGAGGAAACCGAAACCGCAAAGGACAGCCGCCTCGCCCGTGAATTTGTGGCGGCGCTGCCCATAGAACTGAGCCGGGAGGAACAAATCCAGCTCCTGCAAGATTTCATCAAGGAGCAGTTTGTGGCAGACGGAATGTGCGCCGATGCTGCCATCCATGACCCCTATCCTCCCGGACACAATCCCCATGCTCATATCCTGCTGACAGTGCGCCCGCTGGATGAAAAGGGAAAATGGCAGTACAAGACCGAGAAAGAGTATCTCTGCGTCAAAGACGGCGAGGAACGGGGCTTTACTGCCGCTGAGTTCAAGCAGGCACAGGCCGACGGCTGGGAGAAACAGTACCAGTACAAGGTGGGCAAAAAGAAAGTGTATATCGCCCCGTCCGCAGCGCAGGCGCAGGGCTATGAACGGGTGTCCAAGTATCCCAAAAGCACCAAGTTCGGCAGACAGAATCCCATCACAGAACGCTGGAACAGCGACGAGCAGCTTGTCTTGTGGCGGGCTGCATGGGCGGATGTGGCAAACCGCTATCTGGAGCGCACCGGGCACGAAGAACGCATCGACCACCGCAGCCATGCCGAGCGTGGTCTGCTGGAGCGGCCCACGGTCCATGAGGGTGTGGTTGCCAGAGCCATGGAGAAAAAGGGCATTATCTCTGACCGGTGCGAACTGAACCGGCAGATCAAGGCCGACAATGCCCTGCTCCGAGAACTGAGAGGACAGGTCAAAAAGCTGGCGCAGGCAGTCAGGAATACCCTCCCGGCGCTTGCTGAGGCCATGGAGAATCTGCGTAAAAATCTGCTGCTGTTCTGCTATCAGCTGGGATATCTCCGCAAGGGCAAGGAACGCTTGAACGCTTCGCTGAATACGCTGCGCCCTGCCCTCACGCAGTACAATCAACTGGCAAAGGACATCCGAGGATAAGACAAAAGAGCGCCGCAGCCTGCTCTCCGAGAAAAAGGCGCTCTCTGCTGTTCATGTATTCCGGCACCGGGAGCTGGCGGCTAAGATTCTGCTTGCGATGTGCATTGCAACATCTCTTGCTGCCTGCGGTTATCAGGAAAGTGAGACATCAGACAACTTAGGAGAGGTGTCTTCTACCAATCCAGTCTCTGACGATCAAGCTGCTGCTGATGAGGTGGCCAAGCTGATTGACGCAATCTATGTGCAAGAACGAAACGAAAACACGGATGAACAATGTGAGGCTGCAAAGGCTGCTTGGGATGCCCTGACGGATGCCCAAAAGGAATTGGTTTCCGGCGAATTTGCAGATCCAGACTATTTTGGACGGGATACTGGAGATGCTTCTAAAGATGATCCCCGCAACGGTGATGAAATCGGCGAAAATGAACTGCTCGTAGTCAGCTTCGGAACCTCTTTTAATGACAGCCGTGTTGCTGACATCAAGAGCATTGAGGACGCTTTGCAGGAAGCCTATCCGGACTGGTCGGTCAGAAGAGCATTTACCGCCCAGATCATTATCAATCATGTGCAGGCTCGTGACGGAGAAAAGATCGATAACGTCCAGCAGGCCCATCTGATGTATGGTGCTGAGTATGATGAGCTGGCAGAAACCGTAGGAGCTTATCAGGATAAATTTGAATCGGTTCAGATCGCTGCTCCTCTTCTGGGCGATGTCGGTACCGATGCAACTGTCATCAATGAAGATAAAAAAGCTGTTGCAGAGGCTGTTACCGCAGAAGCGGTTAAGACAGCTGGATACCAGACTCTGGATGAAGCAAAGGCAGACGGCGTTGCATTCGTATTTATGGGTCACGGTACTTCCCACACAGCAAAGGTATCTTACAGCCAGATGCAGGCTCAGATGGAGGCTCTGGGATACAACAATGTATTCATCGGTACCGTTGAGGGTGAACCGGAAGAAACCGCCTGCGAAGCTGTTATTGAAAGCATCAAAGAAGCTGGTTATAAGAAAGTCATCCTTCGTCCTCTGATGGTCGTTGCAGGTGACCATGCAAACAATGATATGGCAGGCGATGATGCTGATTCCTGGAAGAGTATGTTCAACGCATCCGGCGCTTTTGAGAGCGTTGATACTCAGATTGCAGGCCTCGGTCAGATTCCAGCCATTCAGGAGCTATATGTTGCACATACTGGTGCTGTAATCAATCAATAAAGGAACAGATCGAGCATGAAAAAAAGAACGATACTCCTGTGTATGGCTGCTTTGGTCGCTGTTTTCGCCGTTGGATGCAGCAATCAGACGGATACATCTGCTCAGGACGGCTCCAGCCCTCCAGCTGTTTCGCAGGAACAACAAACAACTCTGGAAGATGGCATCTATTCTGCTGATTTTGAAACGGACAGCAGCATGTTCCGTGTCAACGAGACATGCGATGGTAAAGGAAAGCTGACGGTTCAGGACGGTAAAATGACCATTCACATTTCGCTTACCTCTCAGAATATTGTCAATCTTTTCCCAGGCACCGCAGAGGATGCCCAGAAAGATGGGGCAGAACTTTTGCAGCCTACTGTGGATACCGTAACTTATGAGGATGGAATAAGCGAAGAGGTCAACGGTTTTGATGTTCCAGTTCCGGTTCTGGACATCATGAGGTAATTGTATCGAACCCAGAAAAACTTGAATAAACCATGCTCTGTCCCTGCTCTTAACGGCAGGGACAGATTTGTATCTGGAGAGGAGGACGAATATGAGGAGAAGCATATTTCCCTATCTGGTGAAAAAATTTTGTCTTGGGCTATTGATGGTGATGTGTATCACATCCATTATGGTATTTCCTGCCTCAGCATCTGCGGAAGCAGCAACGGTTGATCTGGAGGATGGTGAATATTCCATAGAAGTCATACTGGAGGGTGGAAGCGGACGGGCGACTATTACATCTCCGGCAATTATGACTGTACGGGGTGGAAAGGGTTATGTTCAGATTGAATGGAGCAGCCCGAACTATGACTACATGAAGGTAGAAAATAAAACTTTTAAACCACTCCAGGAGGCTGGAAATTCCACTTTTGAACTTCCGATTATAGATTTTGATATGCCAATAGCGGTCGTTGCGAATACCACAGCAATGAGCACACCACATGAAATCGAATATACATTAACCTTCCTCCAAGACACCATAAAACAAGACACATCTTTTGAAATGATGGCTATGGTTGCAGGAACGGTAATTGTAATTGCCATAGTCGTAATTATCTCCTTTTTTGGGATTCATAAGAAACGGAGGAGCAAATAAAATGAGAAAAATGGCAGTAGTTTTATTGTGTTTTATCCTCATATTTACTGTATCCTCCTGCGGTTCACCTTCTGAAGCTGATTTGCTGGAAACACGTAATACTGATATCAGTCCGGATTTAACCTTCGATCACAGTATGCCTCTCGATTATGCTGAGGAATTTGCAGTGGACTATTACAATGATGGATATGCGCTTATTACCATCTCCAATGGTACGCAGTATCTGGTAATCCCAGAGGGAAAACCAGAGCCATCCGGTTTGGATGAAAACATTGTGCAGCTGCACCAACCGATCCAAAACATTTATTTAGTTGCCTCGGCTGTGATGGATATGTTTGTTTCGATGGATGCGTTGGATACGATCCGTTTCAGTGCGCTGAAAAGCGATGGCTGGTATATTGAACCAGTGCGTGCGGCAATGGAATCTGGAAATATTCTATATGCTGGCAAATATTCCGCTCCGGATTATGAGCACCTCATTGATGAGAATTGCAGCTTGGCGATTGAGAACACTATGATTTTTCATACGCCCGAAGTGAAGGAACAGCTGGAGAAGTTTGGAATCCCGGTTTTGGTGGATTATTCCAGTTATGAGTCTCACCCTCTCGGCAGAACAGAATGGGTAAAACTCTATGGATTGCTGACCGGACAGCAGGAAGCTGCTGAGTCAGCGTTCAATGCAGAAAAACAGGCGTTTGAGTCTGTCAGCGGAGCACAGCCTACCGGAAAAACAGTTGCATTTTTTTATATCACAACCAATGGCGAGGCTAACGTACGCAGACCGTCCGATTATCTGGCGAAAATGATTGAAATGGCTGGTGGAACCTATATTTTGGAACAAGATCCCGATGATGAAAGTAAATCTTCCACCATGAGCATGGAGATGGAAGCTTTTTATGCACAGGCAAAGGATGCCGATTATATCATCTATAACAGCACAGTAGACGGGGAACTCAAATCTCGGGATGAATTATTAACGAAAAGTCAGCTTTTAGAGAACTTCAAGGCTGTGCAGAATGGAAATGTTTATTGTACAACCCAGAACATTTACCAGTCCACTATGGAACTTGGCACCATCATCGCAGATATCCATAACATGCTGCAAGGAGATGATCAGAGCCTTACCTATATTTACAAGTTGGAGTGATACAAACAGATGAAGAAAAAACGATATTTTGCTGCATTTGTTGTTTTATTTGTGCTTCTGCTTTTGTTTCTGGTCATGAACCTATGTATCGGAAGCGTTAATATTCCATTTTCTGAGATTCCTAAAATCCTTCAAGGAATCGGAACGGATGAAACCTACACAGAAATTGTTACGCAGGTCCGAGCGCCAAGAGCATTTGCAGCGGTGATTTTGGGAGGTGCCCTCGCATTATCCGGATATCTGCTGCAAACCTTTTTCCACAATCCAATCGCAACCCCGTTTACGCTGGGCGTTTCATCCGGTGCAAAGCTGATTGTCGCATTGGTGATGGTAGCGTCCCTGCAATTTTCAGTACAGCTCGGTTCATGGCTGATGATTCTTGCGGCCTTTGCCGGTTCCATGTTATGCATGGGTTTTGTTATTCTAATGTCCAAAGTCATCAATCAGATGGCAATGCTCATTGTCAGCGGCGTCATGATCGGCTATATCTGTTCTGCTGTGACTGACTTTGTTGTTACATTTGCGGATGATGCGGATATTGTAAATCTGCACAATTGGTCTCTGGGCAGCTTTTCGGGGATTAACTGGGACAATGTAAAAGTTATGGCAATCGTAGTGCTTATTACGATGTTTTTTGTGTTTCTGTTATCCAAACCAATTAGCGCCTATCAGATGGGTGAAGCCTATGCGCAGAATATGGGGCTTAATGTATCACGTTTCCGTATTGTGCTGGTGATCCTGTCCAGTATCCTTTCGGCCTGTGTAACTGCATTTGCCGGACCGGTATCCTTCGTCGGAATCGCCGTTCCTCACCTTGTCAAAGGCTTGTTTGGTACAACACAGCCGATTTTAATGATTCCAGCTTGCTTCTTAGGAGGTGCGTCATTCTGCCTGTTCTGCGATTTGCTGGCAAGAACAGTATTTACTCCCACCGAGTTGTCGATCAGCACGGTAACTGCAATTTTGGGCGCTCCGGTGGTTATCTACATTATGCTACGCCGGAAAAGAGAAAAGATGGGGTAATCGGGAATGAATCATGGCTATCTATATACAAAAGATTTAACTGTTGGTTATAATGGTATACCGCTCATCCGCAATATTCAGCTTGAAATAAATAAAGGCGAAATTGTTACATTGATAGGACCAAACGGTGCAGGAAAAACAACTATTTTGCGCAGTATTATCCAGCAGTTGCCACCCGTGTGTGGCGTTGTATGGTTAGATGGACAACAGGCGGAGAAAATGCCGGGCAAAGAAATGGCGCAAAGGCTGTCCGTTGTATTGACCGAACGGGTAAATCCTGAGATGATGAATTGCGAAGATGTTGTGGCAACTGGCCGATATCCTTATACGGGGAAATTCGGCATTCTATCCCAAGAAGATTGGAAGATCGTGCGTGAATCCATGGAGCTGGTGCGCATAACGGAGCTGGCCAACCGAGATTTCAATAAAATCAGTGACGGGCAAAAGCAGCGGGTTATGCTGGCAAGAGCACTATGCCAGCAGCCTGATGTGATCGTTTTGGATGAACCGACTTCTTTCCTGGATATCCGTTACAAACTGGAGTTCTTATCTATTTTGCAGGAGATGTCCAGAAAGCGGAATCTGACAGTGCTTATGTCGCTGCATGAACTTGACCTTGCCGGGCGTATCTCGGACAAGATTGCTTGCGTACAGGGGGATCGAATCGACCGGTTTGGGACGCCCGAAGAAATCTTTACCCAAGGATATATTCCTCAGCTTTATCAGATGACAACCGGCTCTTATGATGAACTGACCGGCGATTTGGAACTGCCATCGGTGCAGGAGAAACCTGAGATTTTTGTCATTGCAGGAAATGGCACCGGAACCAGCATATTTCGCAGATTGCAGCGTGAAAGAAAAGCGTTTGCAACGGGAATCCTGTGGGAAAACGATATAGACTTTGCTTCGGCTAAATCATTGGCGGCAGAAGTAATTTCTGTACCTGCCTTTCATTATATTTCAGATGAGCAAATAAAGCAGACAAAGAAATGGATCAATGAATGTGAATCCGTTATTTGTACATTAAAAGAATCAGATATGGTCGGTTTTGCGAAAGCTCTAAGCAATTTAGCAGAGTATGCAAAGATAAAGGGCAAACTGATAACGTATCCATAGATTGATGGATTGAGATTGTGAAATTTACGAAAAATACCCCGTGGAAAAAATCAGCCAATATTCTTGGGATGATGTATGGGACGAACTGGAATGATACGATGGTTGGTTTGGAACGAAATCCGCTATTACGAATACTGTATCTTTGTGCGTGGAACAGCAAGACAGGCTTTTGTTGGTGATGGCTGCCCGATGTCGCCAGGAAGTATGGGACGAACTGGAAGGCGGTGGAACTCCCCTTGTTGGAATCTTGTTGGAATCTTTTTCCCATAGACACCTTGACAGGCGCTTGCGTTCCGCTGAATTTTTGCTGTACTTTTCCATGCAGTCTGCTCTGACGAATTTGAGCGCCCTGCTTAAATTGTAGTCTCAAAAATTTTTATTGCTTCCAGAAGCAAAGAATGAGAGCAGACAAAGTATTGGCTGCTCTCGTTCTTTTTATCTCATATTATATTTGACGCTTACCGTAATTCTCTCTTAATCAAAGAAGATGCGGAAATAAATTCATGAATTATCTAATACCTCTGCATTGGAATCACCCCATCCAGTGTGCGATTATTACATCATCTTTTTTTGTGTGGACACCTGCTTTGCTCTTTCATGTAATAAAGACGCTTTCAACAAAAGAGTGCAACATAATTTTTGCTTCTACAAAAGTAAAATTGTAAATGACTAAAAATAGAGAAGAAATAATAAATTGCAAAATTGTTTACCACCGATTTACATTTCATGATTGGTTGACTCCTTATAAGATGAACGCGTTCAAAATAAAATATAAGGAGTGAATAATCATGGCGTTTAGACCGGATACGAAGTATTATATTGGCAGTAAAGAATATGATACCATTTATGAAGCATTTGATGCTGTCCGTACCATGGCAAAGGGCACGGTGATAAAGGACAAAAAATGGGACCACTGTATTTACAAAGGACAACAATTCTAATACCTATCACCTTTATCAGTTTAACGAGTATTATGGAGAGTCGGCAGATCAGAACTATTCCTCTGGAGAGGTGCTTCCTGGCCTTACCAACAACAGCTATGGAAAGATGCTGACGTGGTTGAATAACTTTGCATATAGCAAGGCAGTTGACGGCAATGGTGAGCTCTCTAACAGCAGAATTAGGACGTTCTTTAGACACAGCGATGTTTCCCTCAAAGCCATTTATGAAGAAAAGCAGGAGAAGGCGTCTGGCGGCTACTATTCTGTGGCGACCCTTTCTTCCGCATATGACGGGAAGCAAAATAAAGCTGCTAAAGTTGTTGTAAATTTAAGCGGGATTCGAACCAATTTGACCAATAATACCAATGCGTATTTCTTTGTAGGTATGCATTCTGGGACCAATACGTTTGAATGTGGCCTCCAGCTCCGAAAGTCTGGATCTTCCTATAAGTGGTACGCAATCTGCAACTCCACACTAGATAAGTTTGAGACCCTGAGCGCCACTCCTATTGCCAACATCAACGGCGGAGGAAATGTAACGGTTGAGCTGGTGAAGGAGGATGGGAAGATTACCTCCACAGTGTACTATAATAATGTGGAGAAGTGTAGCAAAGTATATAAAGATTCCCAGTTTGCGGCCAGTCGCTCTAATGAGTTTTATCGTACAATCTCCTTCTGCCCGCATGACTCTAACGACAATCCCACTCCCAATCTGAACAATGGAGAGTACTTTACAGGAACCGCATTTAAGGAGTGCTATATTAAGCGTGGTAGCGACAGCTATGTTGCGTGGAATTATAATTCTTCCTTTAACCAGTATGCGGTGGCGTTCAATGATGAATTCATTGATGTATCTGTCGGCAGTACGGAAAAGGCGGATATCAGCTACAAGGGACGAGACAACAACAGCAAGCTGATCGTAACCTAATGGGCCTAGAGAAGAAATAAAAAGTCACTGACATGGGGGCGCATGACTGAATCATGCGCCCCCATACTTTTTGAAGAAGAAAATAATTTATTGTTGCATTGGCTTTTGTCAGGCGTATTATATAATGGAAAGTAATATAGACATTAGTTCATCGCTAAGATGGAGAGCATATTATGAAACATAGGATTACCTATCTGGATTGTCTGCGCTGTATTGCCATCCTTTTTGTCATCGTCCTGCACGCCATGTCCCCCATCCTCTCCAACCCGGTCTATTACGGCATCTCGTCCTGGTATCTGTGTCTCCTGCAAAACCCGCTGAACCGGACTGGAGTCCCCCTCTTCTTCATGATCAGCGGATATCTGATCCTCCGCTCCCCGGATACCCTCATCCCGTCCACGTTCTATCGGAGACACCTTCTGCGGCTGGCGCTCCCCCTATGCGCCTGGAACCTGATCTATCTGCTTGCCGATGCCCTGCGCACAGGAGTGCCTGTTTCCCTTGATGCCTTTTTCTCCTCCCTGCTGAACCGCGGCCAAAGCTACCACATGTGGTTCGTCTATACGATGATGGGGATCTATCTGGCGGCTCCCTTTCTGAAGCGGATCACAGACGCCTGCACGGGCAGACAGCTGTCCCTGCTTCTCCTCCTCATTATCTTCCCCCACCTCTATCCGCCCCCTTCTCAACACAGTACTGCCGGTCTACATCTATCTGTTCGACCCCATCCTGGAGGGATACCTGGGCTTCTTCTGATGGGGTATCTGCTGGGCCATTACAGCCCTGGCAGACGCATGAGGGCCGTGATTTATTGCGGCGGTGTCATAGGATATCTCTGGGGCGTTCTGGGCAATCTCTGGACCTCGTCTCCCAAGCAGGTCCCTCTGCCCTTCAACGGCGGGTATTCTCTGAATCACTATCTCTGCGCGGCAGCCCTGTTCCTGCTCTGTAAAACGGTTTGCACCCACCATGAGAGAGACCTGCGCCCTTTGGAGAAAATGCTGGCCTCTGCTTCCAATCTGGTATTTGGGGTCTATTGGATACACGTGCTAATCCTTGATTCAATAGCGGATTTGCTTGGCGGTTCTGTGTCTGTAATTCAGCTTCTAAGTTTGGAAATAAGCCTGACAGTTGTTATCTCATTTTGTGCTGCGATGTTAATAGCAAAGATACCATTTTTGAAGAAAATTCTTATATAGCTAGCAAAAGCCGCTGTCACTAGCTTTTGGAGTGACAGCGGCTCTTCACAATAAGTTTTTGGGATGCGCTACTTCATTTGGTTTTTAATGTCTTCAAATCGAGATAACAGGTTATTGAGTTTACCGGGAAGCGGAATTCCTATTTTCCCAATGTTCTCAAAGATACTTATACCTTCATTTGACAAATAGAAAAGAGTTGTCATGGACCGTAGAACATCTGTTGAATCAACTAGGTATTGGTCCGCAACATGGGCAACCGAGATTACTAAAAAAAATAGCAACCTTTTTTGCAATTCCTTTTGCACCAATATTGCTGGACAGGTGTTTAGCCTGAATGGCGGCGCAAATTCCAGTGATATAGTCGAGGACCACAAAAATCACAAGAGCATATAGTAGCCCATCTAATTCGCCCAAAAAAATGATAACAAGTTTGCCTAAATAATCAACAACTATTTCTACCATAAAGTAATGCTCCTTTCCAAAGCTGCCTATCTTAAAAATAGTCGGGACTTTATAACGCATATAAATAGTTGACACAAGGGTTCAGATAAGAGATAAAGAGACACATTTTAAAAAAAAGTAAAGGAAGACATTACTTTATGTGAGATTATTTTTAATTGCCTGCTCATTGAAATGAGTGCAACACAAAATAGAGGAATCAGCCGAACAAACTCGAAAGCTCAGATATTTGAACAGAGAATCAATGGCAGAAAAAAGCGAAAACAGCTGGCCGGTGTTCCGGTCAGCCGTTTTATAATATGGAATAATTACAGATGTGTTGCCTCAAAGATCAAAATAGGGTCAGTCTCATACTTGCAAAAAGTAATGGACGCATGTTGCAATAGCTTCATAACTGCGTCTAATAGTATAGAGATGAAGAGAAATCTTTCATAAAAAATTATTGCAAAGGAGGTTTACTTTTTTTCATCACGTTTCTCTTTCATTTCCAGATTTGATCTGGGAGTGAAGAGCAATGCTGGCCGACTGCATCAGACTTGCACAGACAAATAACGAAGCGTTGGAGGCGCTGCTCCAAAAATTCGCCCCTTAATCAAAAAAATGTGGTCGTCAACTTCATATCGAAGATGGTAATGAGGAAATGATACTGGCATTTATAGAACTGGTTAAAGATTTTTTCTCCGTCTAATTTGCGAAATATAGACGATGGTACCGTAGTTCAGTATATAAAACAGTCAATGTATCATTATTGTTTCAGAATATATAAAAAAGTATCACCATGTAGAGACCGTAATTGGCTGGGATGAGATCAGCCCCAAAGAAGAGGCAGAGTATTTGGCGACCCAAGATAAGATACAACTTAATGATGGGCTATTAACTGAACTCCAGATTGATGTACTGACAAAAAGAGAAAGAGAAATTATAACACTAATGTTTGAGAATTCTCTGACCGCAGCGGAAATTGCACGTCGATGGGGATGTAGCAGGCAGTCAGTAAATCAGGGAAAGATTGTTGCTCTTAAAAAAACTAAGGAAGACTTTTTCAACACCTATCTCCATAAAAACACTTCATAATATAGAAAGAGCGAAACGGTAAATCAACGGGTCAAATATTTCCGTTTCAGAATAGCAGCGGCTTTCCTTTTTTGCCCTGGTAACAGCCATACGCACACTATCAGGTTGTATTCCAAGATCTTCAGATAGACTTGAGTAAGACTTTCCCTCAACAAAACGGCTAGTTAATAAATAGCGGTCTTTCTCATCCAGCTCGTTAAAGACAGTAGTAAAGCAATTGATATCTTCATCCCTTAAAAAAAGTAATTCAGGATTTTCTTTGCTGCTTTGAGAAAGCTCATATTCATTTTCTAGACCAGAAAGAGGAGTAATTGCATCCAAGTTTCTCTTGCGGAGATATGTGTATGTCGTATTGGTGGAGGCCGTTTTAATATAGTTTACCAATTTGGGCTGAGGAAGATGCTTAATAGTATCTAAATTTTGGATTAGTTTCTCTGTTGTGCTCTGAAGAATATCTTCAGTAATCCAAGGGTCTTCGGTAATGAGATGAATTGTATGGTACATGAGTCGGTGGTAAGAGGAGTAGAGATTTTCCATAAAGGTTCGGTCATCTTCGTCCTCAATAACGAGGATAGCAACTGGGACAAAAAACATTGGACTTACTTACCTTCCCCCGTTCCGTACTGATCCACCATGGCTCGAAATGCCATATCGGAAATTACCAATAGAATCGCCCGTTGACGGTCAGGAGGAAGTTGGAACAGACTGTGAATTACATCTGAAACAGGGGTCCCATCTGTGAGAGCCTTTTGCAACACGTCAATCGGAAGATTAGATGATATTCTTCCCAAGAGATAATCTGTTGAGACACCAAAATAATCAGCAAGTAATACTAGCTTCTCCAAATCGGGGAGATGGAAGCCGTGCTCATAGGTGGAGATAGTTCCTGAAGTCACAGAAATAACCTTGCCAAGTTCGCTTTGTGTCAAACCACGATCCTGGCGCAGTTCTGCCAGCAGGTCACCAAATTGCGCCACTCCTCTTTCCTCCCCAATATCAAGTAATTACTATTATATATTTTTCTAAAATAAATGAGAGTGATATTTTAGAAAACGAATTGAAAATGGAGTAAAATAGTATATAATTTTAGAATAACTAATAAAAATGCCAGAGCAGAAGACAACAATAAAATTGCCATTGTTGCGTTTGCCAAAAGCAGGTGTCTTTTTATATAAAAAAGGAAAGACATTATATAGGAGTTATTCTAATGAAAACAAAGATAGAAAAAGATTTAGGAATGTGTGACCAAAAAGAACGAGAGTTTATGGAAGAGCTTTATCGCAAATATGAACGCCTTATGTATGCAACAGTTAGGCGGTATATCTCTGACAGTATGGAACAGGAGGAGATAGTACAGGAGAGCCTTAAAAAGCTGATTGAAAAAAGGAGGGTTTTGTGTAACTTAGATTGTGCTGCGCAGGCTGGATATATTGTGGTTGCAATAAGAAATACATCGTTTTCCTATTTGAGAAAGCGTAACAGAGAAAGAAGTAAAATAATAAGTCTGGAGACGTTGAATGAAGAAGGAATGCGTCATATAATATTGGCGGAAGAGGAACAGTTATTCTATGAAGAGGAGATTGAAAAATTAAAAAGAAGGCTTGAAACACTTGGGACCAGAAGATCGAGCACTTTTAGAAGGAAAGTATTTGTTAAAATATGGGGATAAGGAGTTGGCACAGGGATTTTGGTTGCCAGCCGAACAGTATCAGAATGAAATTGACCAGAGCTAGAAGAAAGCTCATGGTAATTATGAAGAGGAGCAAGAAGGATGACAAAACGTGAACAGTTGATAGAGCAATATGAAGATGCTCTGTTTGCCCTGTTGATGGATTCCGTGGCGGAAGAAGAAGGGAAAAAGGCTATTGAACTTAATGAACGATTGAAAGCAGATCCAGAAGCGGAGGTTCCGGCAGAGGTGCGGCGGCGATGCGAAAAGCTGATACGTCAAGAATTTAATCGAAAGAAAGCAAGAAACCTCGGCCGGATGACATGGAAAATGGTGCAGCGGATATCTGTGGCCGTTATGCTGTTACTTGTTCTTCTAACGACTGCAATGGCGGCATCAGAACAACTCCGTTTGAGCATACTGAATGTGGTAATTAGAACATGTGAACAGTACACAGAGTTTACCTTCGAAAAAGAGGGGAACAAGGATATAGAGCAGGTCCCACAGAGTGCTTCAACAAATCAAGATGCGAATATGACATATTACTACGATTTAGGATTTGAATGGATTCCAGAAGGCTATGAGGTTGGAGATAATGGATGGGCAGATGGGAAAAAAAAGAATCGGCTAGTTTGTATTTATGATCAAGAGGGACATCGTATAGATGTTAATGTGGTCCAATATTCAGAAAAGACAATCCATAAGTTTGATTCAGAAGAATCTAGGAAGAGTAATGTGGAGATTCAAGGATATTCAGCAACTCTTTATGAGAAAGATTTAGATAGTGTATATAGTCAAACTTTGGTCTGGCTTGATGAAGAAAATCACTATATTATCCAAATCACATCAACAGGAGAGGCGAAAAATGCTCTCACATCAGATCAGCTGGTAATGCTGGCCGAGGGCCTTCGTTGGTAAATATAAAAATTTTTTTGGTTGCGTTTTTCCAAATGTTGAGTCTTATATTATGAGCAGAGCTCAAATAAGACTTGAAAGGAATGACGACTAAATGAAAAAGCAAAACAGTTTGAGGAGAATTTTTACCGGGCCATTGGTAGTATGTATGCTGGCAATGATGCTACTACCAGCGGCAGCTAGATTTGTAGCCATTCGATCGGTAACTGTGGACCTATCTATTAACAGTAGCGGCTATGCCTCCTGTGATGGAACATGCACGGTAGCATCTGGGTATGAAGCTGAGGCAACACTGGAGCTGCAACAAAAAAGATGGATCTACATGGAAAACGATTAAGGAGTGGAGTGACAGCGGCGATGTGATTAGATTCAACAAGGCGCAATTTGTTGCCCGTGGATACGATTATCGCCTGAAACTTACCACAGAAGTTTATGACGCCAACGGGAAATTCGTAGAAGATGACGTCACATATTCCGGTGTGGAGAGTCATTAAGTAATATGACAAAGGGGCCTGAAGACCAAAGTTGGTTTTCAGGCCCCAGCAGTAAATAAAGGAACCATAGACATATAAACAGTTTTCTTCCAAATTTACGACCAGATGGGAGAACAGTATTTGACTTAAAGAAATAAAATGTAAGTTACGATGCCATAAGGGTAAATTACTTTCTGACATCTTACAAGCGGCCGACTTTGTACCAGATTACAAAGTCGGTCGCTTGTTTCATAAGTGGCTCAGGCATAGAAGCAGGGGGCACCACCGCCTCCGATCTGTTTTCAAAAACAGATCGGAGGTAGAAAAATTGTGGAATTATCGCAAAATGATTATGCAGCGAACAAATACAGCCCTATATTGTGTATCGCTTTAATGATGAAATTATAGAGATTTCTCTGGAGGATTATTTAGAGGAGAATCCAGATAGAACGGAGCAGGACTTTTTGAAATTAAAAGCTCTGTCTGATGAGATTTATTATGAGCAGGACAGAGCAGAGAACACCCAGACCCGTAAAAATATATCTATCCAGGGAATGGAGGAGATGAATTGTTGTGCTACCCGCTCACTAGAGGACGAATGGGAAGAATTTGAGGTAGAGCGTCAAAACTATCGCTATGCTAAATTAGCCCTGGGACAATTGTTTACTACAAATATACTTACGGAAACCCAGAAACGGCGATTTCGACTCAATATATTTTATGGACTATCCAGTCGGGGAAATTGGTCGAATCGAGGGGCTAGTCATCAAGCGGTGGCAAAATCGTTAAAAAATTGCTGTTGAAAAATTAAAGAGTTATATTTGCGGAACAGGGTTGACACCCTATTAGTTTCATGACGATAGGTGAAGGGAGTTCTTCCGAACTTACTTTTCCTGCTCCTTGACAACCACATATCCATTCATCGGTAACTTCCCCTTTGCCAGTGCGATGAGCAAAAGCCGATTCAGAAGCCGCGCCATGAG
>VOFI01004317.1_pt1 | contig 24263 bp, 32 predicted proteins | sample 5384131 | NCBI WGS metagenome assembly VOFI01 (sample SAMN12384728, study PRJNA508395) | human gut metagenome | isolation source: healthy gut H | host: Homo sapiens | reverse complement strand
AGCAGATGTTCTCCACTGGAAGGTAGGCCATATGTCCTACCCCAGGAAAGAAAAGTGCCCCGCCGTTCCATCGGAACGGCGGGGCTTTTTTCAGAGAATGCGGGAGGGCTCCACGCTTTCGGCCAGGGCCTGCAGCGCGTCGGGCTCTTCCAGACGCCAGCCCTCGGGGGTACGGCGGAGGTATCCGGCCTGGGCAAAGCGGCTCATCACCCGGGTAAGCTGCCGGTAGCTGGTGCTCAGCGTCTCGGCGGTGCGGGTCAGGGTGCCATGGAACCAGCCGTCCTCCGCCTGGGAGAGCAGATAGGCGGCCAGACGGTTTTCCAGCGGAAGCAGCAGGTCGTTGGTGGCGCGGAAGGTATTCATTACCACAATGCGGGCCAGCCGCCGGGAGGCATAGCGCAGAAACCCCAGGTCGGAGCATAGAGCCTCCCGGTACTCCGCCAGTGGGAGGGCCGCACATAGCGCGCCGTCCTCCTGGGCGCGCTGGTCGGTGGTGGCCTGGACGCTGCCCAGCACCACCTCTACGTCGCCGCCCACCAGCTCCCCCGGCTGGGCGGTGGCCACCAGCCGGGTGCGGCCGGCGGCGTTGGTCAGGCTGGTCTGGATGCCGCCCTCCAGAAGCAGGTAGAGGCTCTCCATGGGTTCCCGCAGGCGGCAGAGGTATTCTCCCTTCTCATAGTACTGAAGTGTCCAGGGATAGGCGGCGGTCCAGGGAAGGCGCTCGGGAATCCGGCAGCGGGCAAACAGGGCCGCCAGCCGCTCCGGATCTTGGAAGCGTTCCATGCGATTCCCTCCTTGTGCAGTCAAATCACGCGGATGCGTTTCCATCTGCCCCGCCAGTAGCGGAACAGGAAGAATGCGGCCCGTACCACCCAGTCGGCGATCATGGCGAGCCATACCCCAAGCAGTCCCAGGTTCAGGCCCCAGGCGCAGGCAAACACATAGCTGAGCACCACCCGGCAGACAAACATGGAGCCCAGGGAGACCGCCATAGTGAAGATGGCGTCCCCAGCCGCCCGCAGGGAGTTGGGAAGGGTGAAGGCCAGGGGCCAGAACAGGACGTTGCCTACGGCGCAGGCCCGGAGCACTTGGGCAGCCATGGTGCAGGCCTCTGGGCTCAGGTGAAACAGGGTGACCAGTCCCCCAGCCGAGAAGAAGAGGGCGGCGCTCATGACCAGCATGCAAAGATAGCTGGCCCCCACGAGACGCTTGGTGTAGTAGACCGCCTGCCCTGTCTCGCCAGCCCCCATACACTGGCCGATGACGGTAATGATGGCCAGTCCCAGGGCCATGCCGGGCACATTGATGACCCCGGCCACACTGTTGGCGATGGCGTTGGCGGCCACGGCGGAAGTGCCGAAGGTGGTAATCAGGTTGAGGACCATCAGCTTGCCTGCCTGAAACATGCCGTTTTCCATACCGTTAGGGATGCCGATAAATAGGATGCGCTTGACGATGGCACCCCGGAACTCAAAACGCAGCAGACCCTCCACCCGGAGCACATGGTCGGGGTGGTTGAGCAGCGCCATGATAATGACGGCCGCCGCGATGCGGGAGACCAGGGTGCCGATACCGGCGCCGGCGGCCCCCATGCCGAAGCCGAAGATCAGCACCGCATTGACTGTGATGTTGATTACATTCACAACCAGGGAGCAGAACATGGACACCTTGCTGTTGCCCATGGCCCGGAACAGGGCGGCCCCGGCGTTGTAAATGCCCATGAAGGGATAGGCCGTGGCGGTGAGCAGGAAATAGACCAGGGCGTTCTCCATCACGTCGGCCTCCACGCGGCCGAAGATCAACGCCAGAATGTGCTGCCGGAGGACCAGCGCGGCCCCCATCAGCAGCAGGGACAGGGCGCACATGGCGTACAGAAGCTGCTTGGAGGCAGCCTTGGCGTTGTCGGTGTCCTGCCGCCCCAGATACTGGGAGACCACCACCGCGCCGCCGGTGGAGAGGGCGGAAAAGACCTGAATGATGAGTGTATTGATGTTGTCCACCAGCGAGACGCCGGATACGGCGGCCTCGCCGGAGGTGGTGACCATGACGGTATCCGCCATGCCGACAGTCATCAGCAGAAGCTGCTCAATGACCAGGGGAATGATGAGCCGCAGCAGTGCGTCGCGGGAAAAAGAGCAGGCTGCTGCGGGCCGGTGCCTGTTCTGGCATTCTCCCGCCTCCTTTACATGAATTTTACATAGCTCTACCATTTTACTCCTGTGAGGCAGAAATACAAGCGCCGAACTGCACAAAAACGGAGGCCGGGCGGAGAAAAACCGTCCGGCCTCCGGGCGTGGGCTCAGCAACGGCCCAGGTAGCGGCACACCGCCGCATTGGCCCGGGCGGCCAGCTCCCCCTCGTCGGCGGTCACCAGCTCCCCGTTCTGCACCACGGCCACGCCGTTGACGATGGTATAATCCACCGGGCCCTTGAGCCCCACCGTCCCCAGCAGGGAGAGGGGGTCGAACTGGGCGCCCGCCAGCTCAATGCGGTCCAGGCTGATCAGGAAGCAGTCGGCGGCCATGCCGGCGGCCAGGCAGCCGATGTCGTCCCGGCCCAGCAGGCGGGCGGAGCCGCGGGTGGCCAGCTTGAGGATGTCGTACCCGGTGGGGGCGTTCTGGCTGGACTGGAGGCGGTGGAGCAGGTAGCACACCCGCAGCTCCTCCAGCAGGTTGGAGCCGTCGTTGGAGGCGGCTCCGTCCACCGCCAGACCCACCGGCACCCCCAGGCGGAGCATCTCCGGCACCCGGCATACGCCGGAGGAGAGCTTCATGTTGGAGATGGGGCAGTGGGCTACGCCGGTGCCGGTGGCGGCCAGCGCCTTCAGCTCGTCATCGTTGAAGTGGATGCCATGGGCATACCACACGTCGGGGCCGGTCCAGCCCAGCCCCTCCAGGTAGGCAAGGGGGCGCAGGCCGAACCGCTCCAGGGTGTACTGCTCCTCGTCCCTGGTCTCCGCCACGTGGGTGTGCAGCCGTACCTCCAGGGAGCGGGCCAGGCGCGCACTCTCCCGCAGCAGGTCGGTGGACACGGAGAAGGGGGAGCAGGGGGCCAGGGCTACCTGGCGCATGGAGAAGCGGGACGGGTCGTGCCACACCCGCACCAGCCGCTCCGAGTCGGCCAAAATCTGGTCGATGGTCTGTACCACGCTGTCCGGCGGCAGGCCGCCGTCCTTCTGGGAGAGATCCATGGAGCCACGGGAGGCGTGGAAGCGCATGCCCACCAGCTCAGCCGCCCGGAACTGGGCGCCGATCAGATCCCCCGCCCGGGCGGGGAAGACATAGTGGTGGTCGAAGCAGGTGGTGCACCCCGTCTTGAGCAGCTCCGCCATGCCCACCAGGCTGGAGGTGGCCACCACCTCTTCGTCCAGGTTTTTCCACACATCGTACAGCGTCACCAGCCAGGGAAAGAGCTCCATCCGCTGCACCTCGGGCAGATTGCGGGAAAAGAGCTGGTATAGGTGGTGATGGGTATTGATGAGGCCGGGGTAGACCACCATGCGGGAGGCGTCGATGACCTGGTCGGCCTGCCGCAGCTCGGGGCCGATGTACTCGATGGCGTTGTCCCGGATGAACAGATTGCTCCGCTCATACAGGCGGTCGGTGTCGTCACAGGAGACGATGTAGCGGGCGTTTTTAATCAGCAGAGTGGACATAAAAACCTCCAATCCCCAATCAGGCGGGCGCATAGGTCAGCCGGTAGAAGCTGCCGAGCTGGATGGTGATGGCGTCGGAGCGGAGAAAGAGAGCCCGGTCTACATACAGGGCGAACTGTTCACCCGGGCCCTGGCTGGCCAGCCGGGTCGCATCGGGGCGGTCCTCTCCGTCGGCCTGCACGGGCAGGTCGGAAACCCGGAGCTGGGCGGTGATGCCGCCGTCCTCGTCAATCCGGTAGGGGAGGAGAAGCTGTCCCCCTTCCCGGGAGAGCTGATGCTCCGGCTGAATGACGGCGTAGAGGGTGCCGGGGTCCTCGTCAGACCGGGCAAAGGCGGTGAGATAGAAGGTGGTGTCCCCGTCCTGGAGCAGGGGGAGCTTCAGCCTCCCTCAGCTTGGCTGATGGGGACCTCCTCGGGAAAGCCCTTCGGCATCTGCTCCCTGGAAAGGGGTGAGGGGGTGACGGTGGCCTCCTCCTGGCCGGTGATGGCGTAGCCCTGCCGGGCCGCGATGCGCTCCAGCGTGACGGGCCGGCCCCGCAGGAGCAGAACGACCGCCCCGGCCAGAAGGACGAGGGTGATCAGAAAAAGTACAAGGGGAAGTTTTCTGCGTGACGCCATGGCAGCGCCTCCTTTCACCCCTTAATAATACCACAGGCCCGCGGGAAAAGAAAGTGCCCCGGACGTTGTCCGGGGCACTTCGGAGATTATTCGTCGGCAGTGATGGTGTAGCCGCTCAGGTCGATCTGGAAGGTATAGGTGGCGATGATATTGTCCTGGGAGCCGTCGGTGTCGATAAAGCAGAGGGTGTAGTCAAAGCCGCCGCCGTCCTTGAGCCGGTAGCTCCCCTCCGCCTCCTCGGCGAAGACGGCGCCCCACTTGAAGTAGTAGTTCTCGCCGTCACGGGTCCACCAGCCGGAGCCGGCATTGGCCTCGGTGGTGCTGGGCATGGCCCAGGTGTTCCACTTGCCGCCGTTGACAGAGCGGGCAATTTTGTCAAACTGGAGGGTGCCGCCGGGGATGGCCTGGGGCACGGTGTAGTAGACGGTATACTCGCCGCCGCCGCCCATAGAGGCCACCTGGGTGTGGGTCAGGGTGCCGCTGCCGCCGTTCTGCACCAGGGCGGTGCTGCCGTCAAAGCTCAGGCCCTCGGCGGTGGAGGAGACCCCGGAGGGCATCTCGTGGGTGGAGACGGTCACGCCGGTCAGCTTGACGGCGGGCGTCTGCACGCCGGACAGGTCCACCACGTACTGCACGGCCTCCTGTCCCTCCCACTTCACGGTGATGTGGGTCTTGGGCGCGGTGGAGGAGGCGTTGAGGAAGAACACCGCATACTTGCCCTGGCCGATGGAGGAGTCCTCCGTGATGGCCGCGCTTTGGGTGGCCTCGGCGCTGGCCTCGGTGCCGAAGTGGTACTGGAAGGTGCCCTGCTCATAGCCCTCGGGGGCCTCGATGGCCACGCCCACCCAGGCGCCCTTGCCGGCACCCTCGCTCTGGTGGATGGGCACCACGCCGTCGGTGGACAGGGCGATGCGGACAAAATTCTCCCCGGTTTTCTTGGTGGCCTTGGCGGTGACGGAGGGCATGTCCTCCTCGACCCCGTCCTGATCCACAGGGCGGACGCCTACGATGCCGGCTACGGCCTCCTCAGACACGGAGCCGCCGCCCCCGCCGGAACCGCCGCCACCCTGGCCGGGTTCCTGGCTGTCCTCGGAGCCGGTGACCTCCTCGCCCTCACTGTTCTGGGGCGGGGCCACATCGTCGGCGACCTCCACGTGGGCGGGCCGCTTGCCGTCAAGCACCACGTTGTCGGCCTGTACCTCCGCCTTGTTAATGGCGCCCTGGTTGTCCACCTTGACGGCGGCGCGGGCGGTCAGGGTCTCCACAGAGGCGCCGCTCTCCACGGACACGGAGCTGCCGGCCCCGTCCACAGCCAGACGGGCAAGCTGCGCGCCGCTGCCCAGGGTCAGGCTGGCGCGGTCACCGGAGAGGGCCACGTCGCCCTCCACCTGGGAATCGGCCACAGTCAGGGTGGCGCCGTGGGTGGAAACCCGCAGATCCCGCTCCAGCCTGGCGTTCTTCACGGTCAGATTGGCCTCGCCGGCTTTGGGGGCTACAAGCAGATTGCCGGACACGGCGGCGCCGTCCACGGTGATATCATCGGCGGCCACCAGCAGGATGCCGTCCACATCTTGGTCGATGGTGGCGCCCTCCTCCACGGCATATTCGGCCACGGAGCTGTCCAGTATTTTGACCACGGAGCCGCGGGTGATGCTGGACCCGAGGGCCAGAGTCTGGTTGCCCACGCCCTGGATGATGCCATCCTTCGCCATGGCGTCAATGTACCCGGCCGACCAGTCGGCGGCGTCCTTGCCGTCCACAAAGCCGCTCAGATCCGGCTGGGCGGTGGGACGGATGCCCAGGGCCCGGGCAAAGAGCACGGTGGCCCGCTCCCGGTTCATGGGCTCCTCGGCGTTGCAGTTGGTGCCGTCGCCCTGGAGAATCCCGGCGGCGGTGAGCTGGAGGATGTAGGGGGCGTACCATTCGGTGCCCTTCAGATCGGCATAGGGGTTCTCCACAGTCTCGGTGTAGCCCATCGCGCGGCTCAGAATGGCGGCAAACTCGCCCACGGTCATGTTGGCGTCGGGACGCATGCCGCGGCTGTCACCCTCTACAATGCCGTAGGCGTGCCAGCGCTCGAAGGCGGACTGGCTCCAGTGGCCGTCCAGCTCCGGCAGAGTGCTTCCGGTTCCGGCGGCCGAGGCCAGCGGGGCGGTCAGGGAGGCCGTCAGGGCCAGGGAGAGCAGGGCGGCAGGAATCTTTCGCATAGATGATGCTCCTTTTTGTTGAACGTCCCGGCCGGCGTCCGGCGCGGGCTGTGGTGTTATCATACTAAAACAGTAGGAGCATTTCAATGCAGAAGTTCTGGAAGGGGAGGGAGGGTCTGTACAGCCTGCCACAAGACTCCGGCGGGGGAAGGACGGTTACAGTTCCTCGGTATGCAGCCTGAATTTCGCAGCCTGCTCCTTCAACAGCTCAGCCTGTCCGGACAGCTCCTCGCTGGCGGCGGCGCTCTCCTCCGCCGTAGCGGAGCTGGTCTGTACAACACTGGAGATCTGGTCAAATCCTGCCTTGGCCTGGTGAATGGAAGACTTCTGCTGTTGGGAGAGCTCACTGATGACCTGGGCGCTGTCGGACGCCAGGGTAACCCCTTGGGTGACGAGTCGGAAGGAAGCGGCGGTTTCATCGGCGAGAGCCTTGCCCTTCTCCACCACTGAGAGGGCATTGGCGATCAGCTCCGCAGTTTCCTTGGATGCCGCTGCGGTCTTGCCGGCTAAGCTCCGTACCTCGTCCGCCACCACTGCAAAGCCTTTTCCGGCGCTGCCGGCACGGGCGGCCTCTACCGCCGCGTTCAGGGCGAGAATATTGGTCTGGAAGGCGATATCCTCAATATTTTTGACAATCTGCCCGATTTCATTGGAGGTAGAGGTGATCTCATCCATAGCCGTCAGCATGCGCTCCATTTTGCGGCCGCCCTCCTGAACCTCCTGTGAAACCTCCTGCATTTTTTGGTTGACCTCAGTGATTTTTTCCGTGTTCAGATCGACATCGTGCTCCATTTCCGACATCATGGCAGCCAACTGCTGGACGCTGGATGCCTGCTCGGTGGCTCCCTGCGCCTGGGACTGGGCGCTGATGGCAATTTGTTCTGCTCCGGAGCTCACCTGGTCCGCAGACGACGCGATGGATTTCAGTGCATCGGATACCCGGCCTCTCGTGTTGAGGAGCCCCTCCTTGATGGAGGAGAATTCTCCGGCGTAATCATGCTGGAGGGCAAAGGAAAAGTCTCCGTCCGCCATTTGGGTCAGAACAGCAGATATCTCGGAGATGTAATCAATATACAGCCTTAACCGCTCCACCATCTGCTCCAGGGAAAGGCTTACAGCCCCAAATTCATATTTGGAATTGCGCGGGATCTCCACAGACAGGTTTCCGTCCGCGATTTTCTGTGTGGTAGCCTGGAGGGTGTGGAGGGGCCGGACGATGCTCCGCCGGAGATAGGCCAGAAGGATGAAAAACAGAAGGGCGGCAAATACCGCGCACAGGATGGAAAGCGTGATGCCAAGCGTATGGGCGTCCGCCATCAGCTCCTGCTCCGAGGCTGTGGTGACGATATACCAGCCGCTGTCCGGGATCTGGCGGTACCAGGCCAGATAGGTTTGACCGTCTGCCGTGTAGCTGCCGGAGCCCTCCTGCTGGCTCAGAATCTGCCGCCCAAGCGCGGCGAATGAAGGGTTGTCATCCTCCAATATGTTGGCGGACAGGAGCTTCTCGCTGTCCTCGTCTGCAATGTATACCCCGGTATCATCAATCAGAAAGGCACGGCCGTTGGCCACAACGTCCAGCGAGAGTACCATCTGCTGCATCTGAGTCAGGTCAATATCCGCTGTGGCGACTCCCAGCAGGCGGCCGGTCTCGTCGTAGATCGGTGCGGAGGAGGTCACCATGGAAATCTGGGCAAATTCATCGTAATATGGAGCAGACCAAACGGACTTTTGAGTGGTATTGGCGGCGTTTGTGTACCAATCCTGGTCGGTATAATAGACGCCCTCCCCCAGAGAATAGTTGTCTACATAAGTGACGGCTCCATTCTGGCGCATGCAATAGGGAGAGAAATACCGCTGCTCCGGTCGGTACTGGTAGGGCTCGAACCAAATCCCGCCGCCGAACGTCTCCGGGTTGCTCCCCCACAAAGGAGGTCAGAATTTCCTGATAGGCTGCCGCATCCCAATCTGACGCGGTCTGCTCCCCCCTTTACAGCCTGCCTTTGGACCGCCTCCACGCCGCGCGCCATAGTTTCAGCAACCATGCGGTTATTGGACAGCGACATTTCGATGGAACCCATGGCTACCGAAAGGCACTGGGACATTTCGTTGCCCGCGCTGGTTTGGATGATGGCCTTGGAGCTCAGGTATCCCATCAGCGAGAGGACTGCCATGGATATAATAACTGCCGGTACGATAACGAATAGAAGTGAGGTCTGAATGGAGCGAAACCGTGTTGCATGCTTTTCCTGTGTTCTCATAAGGCATGTTCTCCTTTATTCTCTATCTCTCATAACAGATGCATCCTTGAACGCGAATTGGCTGCTGCGCCGCGCCCCTCCTTTCTGTTTGAAAACGTGTACCTTTTAAAATTAAAAAATTGTAGCAAAGGCTTAATTTGAACCAAAATTGCTCCGATTAAAAATTGGAGAACAGAGAATCTCAAAACCAGCTTTAATTGTTTGGAAAAGTGTACTTTTTCAGCTTCATTTTATGATTTAAATAACTTGTTGCTACTAATTGATTTCTTGTAAAACACGCAGCATATTCGGAAATATGGGGACAGAGTTAAATTTTTAAAAAAGTACAGGTTTTCAAATTTTCGGAAATACCTCCATTTGTTTAGTCCGGTGTTTCCAGTTTTATTGCCTTGGAATAGAAGGTCCCTGTGGGCATTCCGCAGGCCCTGGCCGCCTGTCGGAGTGTTATTTTTTGGCCCCGCCAGGCCTGATGGAGCATGTGGAAATTGTCTGGGAGGGGAAGGGGAGGGCGGCCAAAGCGTACGCCCCGGGCCTTGGCTGCCGCGATACCCTCCGCCTGCCGCTGGCGGATGTTGTCGCGCTCGTTTTCCGCCACGAAGGAGAGCACCTGGAGCACAATGTCGCTGAGAAAGGTGCCCATCAAATCCTTGCCTCGCCGGGTGTCCAGAAGGGGCATGTCCAGTACGGCGATGTCCACGCCCTTTTCCTTGGTGAGCATGCGCCACTGTTCCAGAATCTCGCTGTAGTTGCGCCCCAGTCGGTCGATGCTTTTGACATACAGAAGATCATCCCGCCGCAGGCGGCGCACCAGCCGTCGGTACTGGGGGCGCTCAAAGTCCTTGCCGGACTGCTTGTCCATATAGATGTTCTCCTTCGGCACCGGCAGGGCAGCCAGAGCCAGCCGCTGCCGGTCTTCGTTCTGTTCCCGGGTACTGACTCGGATATAGCCGTAGATTGTTCCAGCCACGTTCCGTCCTCCTTTTTTTGATCTGAAACTTTTATTTTATCGAAAACAGGAGAATGTGCCCACATACCAGGAACTATAAAAGCAAATGAAAATACCAAAAAAGGGCCCGGTGCAGTCTGCACCGGGCCCTTTTCCTGGGAGGGCTGTTACTGAATGGAGACCACCTCGTAGCCCGCCTCCGTGACAGCGCCCCCTGAGCACGTCGTCGGACACGTCCTTGGACAGGGTAAGGGTGGCGGTCTTGGTCTCCAGGTTCACCGCTTGGCCTCCACGCCGTCGATGGCGCCGCCTGGCCGAACATGGGGATGCTCAGAGCTTGGTCATAGCACTCCCTTTCGTTTCCACAGGGGGGTTCCTTCCAAACCCCGGCGGGGACCAGGGCGCTGCCGGCGGAATTGAGGCGTAGATGAAAGCCCAGAACAGGTTCTCCGCGCCGATGTTGCGGATGACTGGAGCCTGGAACAGGGGATGGACGGCGGTGACCGCGTCCAGCAGATCGCCCAGAACAGGTTCTTCATGAGCACCACGTCGGCCGACTCCGCGTCCAGCAGATGGCCCGTCGGTGCCCACGCGCCGATGGCCAGGCCCAGTGCCGGCCCCACGGGCCAGGGCGGGGGCGTCGTTGATGCCGTCGCCCACCATGGCCACCCGCTTCCCCTGGGCCTGGAGCTCTGCCACGGTCTTCTCCTTGTCCTGGGGCAGCACCTCGGCCACCACCCGGTTCACGCCGAGCTGGCGGCCCACCGCCTCGGCGGTGCGCCGGTTGTCGCCGGTGAGCATGACCACGTCGATGCCCATGGCCTGGAAGGCGCGGACAGCCTCTGCGCTGGTGGGCTTGGGGGTGTCGGCCACCGCCACCACGCCCAGCATCCGACCGTCCCCGGCGAAGTACAGCGGCGTCTTGCCCGCCTGGGCCAGCCCCTCCGCTACCGCGTCGAAGCCGTCCAGCGGGACGCCGGCCTCTTCCAGCATGGCCCGGTTGCCCGCCAGGAGCCGCTGGCCCTGGATGACGCCGCGGATACCCCGGCCCGGGGTGGCCAGAAAGTCCTCCACAGGGGCCAGGGGGATGTTCCGGGCCTGGGCCTCGGCGGTGATGGCGTCGGCCAGGGGGTGCTCGGAGGGCTTCTCCAGGGAGGCGGCCACGCACAGAAGTTCCTCCTCCGTCACACCTGGGGCGGGGCGGCAGTCGGTGACCACTGGCTTGCCCTGGGTGAGGGTGCCCGTCTTGTCCAGCACCACGGTCTGGATGGTGTGCAGGGTCTCCAGCGCCTCGCCGGACTTGATCAGGATTCCGTTCTCCGCGCCCTTTCCCGTGCCCACCATGATGGCCACGGGGGTGGCCAATCCAAGGGCGCAGGGGCAGGAGATGACCAGCACCGCCACCCCGGCGGTGAGGGCCCGGGTCACGTCCCCGCCGGTGGCGATGAGCCAAACAGCGGCGGTGACGACGGCAATAGCGATGACCACGGGGACGAATACCCCCGCCACCTTGTCGGCCAGCTTGGCGATGGGGGGCCTTGGAGGAGGCCGCCTCGTCCACCAGACGGATCATCTGGGCCAGCGTGGTGTCCTCCCCCACCCGGGTGGCCCGGAAGGTAAAGGAGCCGGACTTGTTGATGGAGGCGGCGGCCACCTTGGCGCCGGGCAGCTTCTCCACGGGCAGGCTCTCGCCGGTGAGGGCGGACTCATCCACCGAGGAGGCCCCCTCTGTGACCACCCCGTCCACCGGGATGCGGCCGCCGGGGCGGACCACGATGAGGTCGCCCACCGCCACGTCCTCCACGGGTACCTCTACCTCCGCGCCGTCCCGCAGCACCATGGCGGTCTTGGGGGCCAGATCCATCAAACGGGTGATGGCCTGGCTGGTCTTGCCCTTGGAGCGGGTCTCCAGCCACTTGCCCAGGGTGATCAGGGTGAGGATCATGCCCGCGGACTCAAAGTAGAGATCCATGGCCCAGTGTTCCACCTGGGCCAGCTCGGCGGCCGCGTCGCCCGCGCCATAGGCCGCCCGGCCCAGGTGCCAGGCGATGAGGAACAGGGCCGCCACGCCGTAGAGCACCGCGGCGGAGGAGCCCAGGGCGATGAGTGAGTCCATGTTGGGCGCGCGGTGCCACAGGGTCTTGAAGCCCACCGTATAGTATTTGCGGTTGATATACAGGATGGGCAGGGTGAGCAGGAACTGGAGGAAGGCCACCACCAGGGCGTTGGACGGCTGGTGGAAGAAGGCGGGCAGGGGCCAGCCCATCATGTGCCCCATGGCGATGTAGAACAGGGGCGCCAGAAACACTAAGGACGTGAGGAAGCGGCGCTTCATCCCTGCCAGCTCCTCCTCCATGGCGTCGGCGGGCCGGGCGGCCGGGGCGGCCTTCCCGGCGGGGCCGGGGAGGGAGGCGCCGTACCCGGCGTCCGTCACCGCCTGAATGATCTGTTCCGGCCCGGTCTTGCCGCCGTACTCTACCAGCATGGAATTGCCCAGGAGGTTGACGCTGACGCTGTCCACACCCTCCACCTGGCGCACCGCCTTCTCCACGTGGGCGGAGCAGGCAGAGCAGGTCATGCCTGTAACATTGAATTTCTGTTTCATAGGGATGCACCAGACTTTCTAAGGCGAGAATGCTCCGCCCATCCGCGCCGGATGGCGCGCCCCGAGCGTTTTGCCGGAGGCAAAACCTCGATGCCGGGCGAATTCACTGCGCAGCCGTTAGAGGCTCTGCCGCTGTACGGATGCGGCGTACCCCTTGCGGGTGTTTCGCCCGAGCAGATAAAAAGCTTTGGGCCCCCCGGGGCATGGGACATGCCGCGGGGAACGGAGCAGGCGGAACAGGTCATGCCTGTAACATTGAATTTCTGCTTCATAGGGTTCACCAGACTTTCTAATGTGCGTGAGGGTTCAGAGGCCGCCCTTACTTCAAGATGCGCCCCAGAGTGGATACGAACTCATCGATCTTCTGTCCGCGCTCGGCATCGCTGGCGGCCTCCTGCACACAGTGCTTCAGGTGCGCGGCCAAAATTTCCTTGTTGGCGCGGTTGAGAATGGCCTCGGTGGCCATGAGCTGCTGGGATATGTCGATGCAGTAGCGGTTCTCCTCCACCATCTTAATGATGCCGTCCATCTGCCCGCGGGCGGTCTTGAGGAGGCGGAGGACTTTCTTTTCATCTGCCATCATGCGGTTAACACACCCCCTGGGGTGAGTATATGGCAAAGCGTAAAAAAGTCAAGGGCCTTGTTCAGAGGGCCTTGGCTTTTTTATTCCTTGCCGTGGGTGTCGCGGAACAGGAGCGAAATGCACCAGAGCGCCGCCAGGCCCACGAGCGCGAAGATCACGCGGCTGAAAGCGCTGTCCTGTCCGCCGAACAGAGCGGCGACGAAATCGAACTGGAACAGGCCGATGCTGCCCCAGTTCAGCCCGCCGATAATGGCGAGAATCAGGGCAATCTTATCTAAAATCATGGGTTGTACTGCCTCCTCACATTGAGATACCGTGACTAGTATCTCCGGTGAGAAGAAAATCATACAAAACCATTTTATTTCAAATAACGGCCCAGCCAGTTCTGCCGGAGGGCCACGGCCTTCTGGGGGCAGAGTTCGTGGCAGCAGTAGCAGTGGATGCAGGCCCTGGGGTCGATGCGGGCCTTTCCGCCGGGGCCGTCCATCGAGATGGCTTTCCCCGGGCAGGCGCTCTTGCAGATGCCACAGCCCACACAGGCGTCGGTGCGGATCTTTGGGGTCTGGGAGAGCACCCTCTTGCACAGCTTGCCGGCGGGCCCGGCCAGGGGCCCCAGAAACTCCATCAGGTTGCCCTTGATGCGGCTGGGGAAGCGGTAGTCGTCCATCCGCAGGGCCTCCAGCGGCTCGCCCAGCAGCTCCACCTCCTCGATGCAGCTGGGCCGCAGGCCCCGGCGCTGGGCGGCCAGCAGAACCGGATTGGAGGCCAGAGGCAGTCCGATGAGGGCGGCGGCCGCCGCGTCCAGGGCCAGGGGACTGTCGGACACCAGCAGCACTCCGGCGTGCCTGGGGGTGCCGGAGGCGCCGGGGCCGTCCCCCTCCATGGCCAGCACCCCGTCCATGATGCTCAGCCGGGGCCTGACGTACTCCGCCAGATCCAGCAGCACGTCGGCAAACTGCTCCTGGCTGGGGTGGGTGGCGTGGTAGCCCACCTTGGACAGGCCGGGGAGTACGCCGAACAGGTTTTTCACCGCCCCCGTCATGCTCATGAGCACATGAGTCTTGAGCTTGGGCAGGTCAAACACCCCGTCGGCCTCCGCCACCGGGGCGATCACCTCCGCCTGCTTGAGCACCCGTCCCGCAGGGAGGGACACCGTGCGGGTGGAGGCGTCATAGCACAGCTCCGCCCCGGAAGCGGCGGCGGCCTGGGCCATGCCGGTCTTTTCGTACAGGCCCCGCAGGACGGCCTCCTTGTGGAGGGCCCGCCGGGGCTGTCGGTGATCACCGCCGTGCCCCCCGCCTCCGCCACCAGCTTCGCCGCCGCAGCAGCCACCGCCGGGTGGGTGCAGATGGCGCTCTCCGGCGGCGCGGCCCCGGAGCAGGTTGGCCTTGAGCAGGATGCGCTCCCCCGGCCGGACGAAGCGCTCCATCCCGCCCAAGGCGGCCACCGCCTCACGCAGCTTTGCCTCCGCCTGTCCGTAGTCCGGACAGGCGGCCAGATAGACCCGGTTGCCCTCCATGAAACCCCTCCTAGGAATCCAAACTCTGTTCAGTATACCCGCCGGAGGGGGCTTCGTCAAGGGCGGGGAGGCGGCCCAGGGCCCGGACGGAGGAAAAGGTCACCAGCAGGCTGGCCCCCATGCCCAGCGCCACAACCACCCAGACGTGGGCCTGAAGGGCATCGAACAGCAGGCCGTACAAGGCCTGCCCAAGAGGCATGGCACAAGTGGAAATAGCTGCCACAAAGGAGGCCACCTTGCCCAGCAGGTGGGGCGGCGTGGCCCGCTGAAGATAGGTCTGGGCGGAGACGGTAAACAGCATGGCGCAGGCCATGCCCAGCAAAACAGAGACCAGGATGACTCCATAGGCGGCCAGGGACGGAATTCCCAGCGCCAGAGCCAGGGCCATGGGGAGCAGCAGCAGGGAGGTGCCCAGCAGAAACCGCCAGGCCCGGCGGATATCCGCGCCGCGGAGCACCAGCCCAGAGAGAAGCCCGCCCACGATGGAGCCCAGGCTGAGGGCGGCCTCGGCAAAGCTGTAGTGCAGGGAGGACAGGCCCAGGCTGATTTTCACCAGATAGGGCAGACCCACCACCAGCAGGGCGGAGAGGAAGAGGTTGAGCAGGGCCACCAGGGCCAGCACCCGCAGCAGGCCGGGCTGCTCCCGGGTCAGGAATCGGCCCGCGTCCCGGAGATCCTCCACAGGGCGGCCAGCGGCGGGCCGGCGAGGGTTCGTCGCTGGAAGGGGATGCGGAGAAAGAGCCCCATCACAGCCGAGCAGAAGAAGCAGGCCCCGCCCACCGCCACCATGGGGAGCAGGCCAACCCAGCCGTAGAGCATACCGCCCAGGATGGGGCCCAGCAGATTGGCCAGGGCCTGTACCTGGGCCACCACGCCGTTGGCGGCGGGCAGGTGCTCCTCCGACGCCAGGGCGGGTATGCTGGCCTGCACCGAGGGCTGGTAGAGGGCCTGAATGGCTGCCAGGAGCACCATCAGCACCCCGACGGCCAGAACCGTGCCCCGGCTGGCAAAGAACAGGCCGTACCCCAGCACCAGGGCGGCGGTGAAGAAGTCCAGTCCCCACATGATGCGCTGCCGGGGGACGCGGTCGGCCAGGACGCCCCCAGGGGGGAGCAGAGGATGGTGGGCACCATGGACACGGCCAGGATGCCGCCGAAGACGGCGGCGGAGCCGGTGGTGTCCAGCACATAGAGGGACAGGGCGAAGCGGAGGATGGCGTTGCCGAACAGGGAGATGATCTGGCCGAGGATCATGAGGGTGAAGTCGCGGGAAAACAGGCGGTCAGAGCGCATAGGGCGGCTCCTTTCGGGCGGCGGGCGCGCCGTCTGAGCGGCGCGTCCGGAGCAGAACGCAGGCGGCGAGGGCCGCCAGGGCCAGGGCGGGGAGAAGCCATGTTTTCTTCATAGAGATCCACCTTTCTTTTTTAATACCGACGGTTGGTATGTATCTTGCCCGGAAAAACCGCCCCCGCAGGGGCGGTGGAGGAGCGGGCGGCTCAATCGTCCTGGAGCACCTGGTCATAGTAATTCAGCGCGTCGGCCTGGAGGGCCTCGTCCAGCACGGGCAGGCCGAAGCGGTCCAGAAATTCCCCGCAGAAGCGCAGCTTGGCGGCGAACTCCTCCCGGCTGCCGGGGAACATACCCGTCCACACGTTGGTCAGAAGCATGAGCACCTCCGCGATCTCGTGGGGGTGGGTCACGCCGGGCAGGGACCCGTCGGCCATGCCCAGCCGGATCATCCCCTCCACATAGGGAGCGGCGTCCCGAAAGGTGGATTCCAGCGTGAGCAGGGCAATCTTGGGGTTCTTTACAATGTGGTGGATCGCCAGCCGGTCTACCTCCCGCTTGGCCGGGTCGGTGAGAAAGTGGCGGAAGGCGTGGCGCAGCTTTTCCAGGCCGTTCCGGCCGGGAAGCTTGGCGGGGTCGGAGAACCACTCCAGGTTTTCGTAGTAGCGGTCGTTGATCCGGTCCAGGATATCCTCCTTGGACTTGAAGTGGTGGTAGATGGCCCCCTTGGACATGCCCAGGGCGTCCACAATGTCCTGGATGGTGGTGTGCTCGTAGCCCTGCTCGGTGAACAGGCGCATGGACACGTCCAGAATTTTGGCCACGGTCTCCTCCGGATGCTTGTTGCGGGCCATGGGGCCCCCTCCTTTGCATACATACCGTCGGTATGTTTAAAATAGCACAGCCGCGCCCCTCTGTCAAGAGGGGCGCGAAACTTACCCCAGAGACTTGGGACCGAAGCCGTGGGCCAGCAGCTCCGACAGGGGCAGCTTCACGAAGCTGTGATCCCTCTGCGCCACCAGTACGGTGAGCCCGGGGGGCGAACTCATAGAGCATCTGGCGGCATGCGCCGCAGGGGCCAGCAGGGCTCGGTGGAGTTGCCCACCACGGCGATGCGGGTGAAATCGTCCCGGTGCCCCTCGCTCACCGCCTTCACCAAGGCGGTGCGTTCAGCGCAGATGGAGGAGCCGTAGGCCGCGTTTTCCACATTGCAGCCGGTGAACACCGTCCCGTCGGCGCACTCCAGGGCTGCGCCCACCGGGAAATGGGAGTAGGGGACATAGGAGCGCTCCAGCATGGTAAAGGCCAGCTCCACCAGTTCCTGGTCGGTCATAGGGAAACCTCCTTATCAAAACGTGGTATAAAAGGTGTAAGCCATTATACCACGTTTTCCGTGTCAGCGCAATCACGGACGGCCACAGGTACGCACCGACGGGAGCAGGAACATCAGCCCGCCGCAGGTCAGAGTGATTACCCCGGCCAGCAGGAACCAGAGGGGAACGCCGGTGGCATCGGCGAACAGGGCGGTGAGTCCCAGCCCCAGGGGAGGCCAGGGTCATGATGGCCCCGGTGAGGCCCAGCACACGGCCCAGGTACTCCGGCTCCACCTTGGTTTGGATCAGGGCCATGAACACCGAGTTGAAAAAGGGAGCGGACAGGCCCATCAGCAGGGACAGGCCAGCAAACGCCCGGAAGCCGGAGGGGGGGCAGCAAGCCGGCCAGCACCAGGGTGAGCCCCAGTCCCAGCACTGCCGCCGTCATGGTGATGATTTTGTTCCGGGTACCTCCCCACAGGCCCAGGAGCACCGATCCGGCCAGCATTCCGGCAGAAAACAGGGTTTCCACCAGAGCGGCAGCGGCGGAGTCCCCTCCGAAATACTCCATGCTCATTAGGGGAAACAGGGCGGATACCGGCAGGAAGGCCACGGAGAACAGGGCACAGATGAGGGACAGCTCCCACAGCCAGCGGTGAGAACGCAGCACAGCGAGCCCCTCGCGGGTGTCCTGCCAGAGCCGGAGCGGCCGGCCCTGTGCTTCGGCCCGCAGGGCGGGCAGCCGGGCCAATTGTACTCCGGCGATGGCAAAGGCGGCCCCCAGGGTGTCCAGCAGGAGGATCCAAGCCAGGGGATGCGGGCATAAAGAACGGCGGCCAGCGCGGGGGAGAGGAGCATGGAGACGGTCTGGATGCCCTGGCTCCAACCGGCGCACCGGGTCAGGGCATCGGGAGGGGCCAACAGGGGCGTGATGGCCTGGATGCAGGGGGCATGAAAGGCGCCGCCCACACTGCGCAGCGCGGCCACCGCCAGGATAGGGGCCACCGGAAGAGGAGCGGCAAAGGCGGCGGCCGCCAGCATCAGGGACACCAGCCCGATGGCCCCGTCAGAGATTATCATGATCCAGCGCCGGTCGAAGCGGTCGGCAAAGGTTCCGGTGAAGAGGGACAGGATTCCCTGTGGGACCAGCGCCGCCATGGTGGCCAGGGAGAGGACCGCGGGGGAGCCGGTCAGGTCGGTCAGGTACCAAATGAGGGCGTACTGCGAAATCATGCTGCTGAGGATGGACAGGGCCTGCCCTGTCCAGAGGAGGGCGAATTTTTGCTTCCAGTGTGGTATCATAGCGTTCCATTCCTTTCCCAGCCGCGGTAAAGGGTGATTATACTACCACGGTATCCGGGGAAAGTCAAGCCGAAGAAACGCCCCCGTCCGGCCGATGCCGGACGGGGGCGCTGCTGTAGGTTCCTTACCAGGTAACGCCCAGGTCGGGGCGCACATCGAGATCAATGATCTCCCGCGCGTCGTAGAACTGGCTGTACCACTCCAGGGCCTTGCCGTTGCGCAGGGTGGTGCCGTCCGGGTGGAGCCGGTCACAGATGACGGCGGAAATGTCCTTCTTGATGTAGGAGAAGGAGTTGATGCCCACGCTGGCGAAGATGCGGAAGCCCTGGCTCTGGAGATACTGGAACACCGGGCCGGTGGAGTGCCAGTCGTCCCCGTCGGGGCGGCCGCCGTGGGGGTAGAACAGGATGTTGGTGGGGCCCACCAGGGAGCCCACCTCCTCCGCCCAGCGGACGGTGTCCCGCTGCACGGACTCCAGAGGGCGGCTGTCCAGGCGGATGTGGCCCCAGGTGTGGGAGCCGAAGGTCCAGCCCGTCTCCTTGAGCCGCTCGATGACCGGCTTGACGGCCTCGATCTCCGCCTGACGATTAGCGTCAAAGGCGGGGCGGCGGGGGATCGTCGGCGGCGATGTCGATGTCGTTCTGGGTACGGTAGCCCAGGATGCCCTGGTAGCCGGTGAGGGAGAAGATGGCCTTGGCCCCGTTGAGGGAGAAGTCGGGGGTGCTCCAGCACGAACTGGTCCAGGATCGGGGTAGCGTCCAGATCCTGGGTGAGGAAGGTCTCGCCGGTGTTGGGATCGGTGCACTGGGCCCAGATCTGGCCGTCGTCCCCCAGCACCAGCTTGGAGGTGAAGCCCTCAGCCAGCATGTAGTCGTAATAGTTCACATCATCAAAAGAGATGATGAGGGGCTTTTTTCTCCTCGGGGGAGCATGAGGGTGTTCCGCTCCATGCGGGTGACGCCGTCCTCGCCGGTGACTTCACTCCACACGTCCCCCATGTTGACCAGAATGTAGCCCTTGTCGTAGACGCTCTGAAGGATCTTTTTGTACTCGTCCGCGGTCACCATCCACTCGTCCAGCCCCACCTGGCGGTCGTAGGGCACTGCGTCGGAAAAGGCATACTCAGGATAGGCGATGACGGGGTGGAAAAACAGGTGCTCCACCGCCTGGTCGGGGGCCCCAGGCCTGGGTGAGCTGGTCCGCGCTCCAGTAGGTGCGCACCGCGTCGTAGGGGTCGGCTGCGGGGGTGGGGGGTGGGCTCCGGTGTGGCCGCGGCTACAGGGGTAGTGTCCGGGGACGGCTGGTTGGTTTTGTCCCCGCCGCAGGCGGCCAGGGGGAGCGTCAGGGCGCAGGCCAGCGCCAGGGCAACGGCTTTTGGCATGATATGGTTCATTGGTATGGTTCCTCCCACATAATATCTCTATAGCTGTTATCTTACGACACCGGGCGGCAAAAGGAAACAACAAAAGGATGACAAAATCCTTACGATTTTATGTCACCCGGAAGGGGAATCCGGTGAACCAGCAGCATGGACGCGCCGCCGGTGACGGCCCCGGTGACCAGGGAGCAGAGCAGCAGGGGCGGCAGGTACACCAGCGGGGCCCGGCTGCCCAGTACTGCCATGGCGGCCAGAATCTGGCCGGTGTTGTGGGCGGCGGCCCCGGCGATGGACACCCCAAAGAGGGAGAGAAAGCTGCACCGCAGCAGCAGGGCCATGACGCCAAAGGCCAGCAGCCCGCCGGTGAGGGAAAAGGCCAGGGCCATCAGATTGCCCCCCAGCAGGGCGCCCAGAAGGCAGCGGGCGGCCAGAATCAGCAGGGCCTCCCGCCCGGACAGGCGGCAAAGGGCATAAACGGTGACCAGATTGGCCAGTCCCAGCCGCAGGCCGGGCAGGGGGAAGAGAATGGTCAGCGGAACCAGCCCCTCCGCCACCGAGAGGGCCAGCGCCAGGGCGGTAAGCACCGCGCAGCGGGTCAGCCGCCGCAGGGATGAGGACAAGGGGGAGCGCCTCCTTTCAGAATGAGAAAACAGCGGGAACTTTTCAGCCGCTGATTGCGTCAAACTCCTGGCTGCCGCTGCCGGACAGGGAGATCACCAGCTTGTCGGGCAGGCAGATGATCTGCTGTCCGGCCCGGCTGATCCACCCGGTGTGAACGCAGTCCTGGCTGGGACACGCACTCTCCGCGATGCGGATGCGCCCCGGCTCGGCCTGGATCGTCAGGGGATAGGGGGCCTCGTCCACCACCAGGGTGACAGGGACCGGTGAGGGTGCTTAGCTCATACTCCGCGATGGTCTCACCCTCTAAGACGACGGAGGCGGTCAAAAAGTTGCTCTCCTCCGGCTGAAGAAAAAAAAGCAGCGCCACGGCGGCGGCGGCCACCAGCAGGGCCGCCGCGCCGTCCAGCAGCGTGGGCCGGCGGCGCTCAGCGGCGGGCGATCTCATAGGTATACCCCCCTGTCTGCCCCGGCAAAGGTAAAAACGTCCTCCAGCCCCTCGGTTACCAGGAGCTCTCCCTGGCCGGTGCAAAGCACCAGCTCGAAGTCGTCCCGGCTCCGCCAGAAGTCCAGCGCCTCCTCCGGCCCCGCCACAAACAGGGCGGTGGAGAGGGCGTCGGCCAGCAGGTGGTCGGCGGAGACAACGGTGACAGACAGCAGGCCGGAATCCGCCGGATAGCCCGTCTCAGGGTCAATGATATGGTGGTAGCGCACCCCGTCCTCCTCGAAATAGCGCTCGTAGCCGCCGGAGGTGGAGAGGGTCACGTCAGTCAGGGCGAGGACGCAGAGGTAGCTGCCGGTGTCCCGGGGGTCCTTCACCGCCACCCGCCAGGGGGAGCCGTCCTCCTTGGCGCCGATGACCGTGACGTTGCCGCCCAGATCCAGCATGGCGGAGGTCCCTCCCGCATCCCGGATGGCCGCCTCGGCCTCCCGGGCCGCAAAGCCCTTGGCCACGGCGCCCAGATCCACCTCCATGCCAGCACGGGCCAGTGAGGCGGCAGAGGCTTCCGTGTCCACGGAGAGCTCCTCGCTGTCCACCAGGGCCATGGCGGCGGCCAGCGCATCCGGCGCGGGTACGTGCCGCTCCTCGGTGGTGAAGCCCCAGGCGTCCATCACCGGGGCGATGGTGATGTCAAAGTCGCCTGGGAGCTGCCGGGCGATTTCCTGGGAAAAGGCCAGCAGTTCCGCCACGTCGGGGTCCACCGCCACGGCCGCGCCGTCCCCGGCGGCGGTGTTGAGCCGGGCGATCTGGCTGTCTGAGTCGGTGCGGGAGAGCAGGCCGTCCAGCCGCTCCACCGCTTCCCGGGCGGCCGCCACGGCCTGGGGTCCGCGGCGGCCGGACACCTGGACGGACATCACGGTGTCCATGGCGAAAAAGGTCTGCTCCGCCCCGGAGGCGCGGCAGCCGGTCAAGCACAGAAAAACACAGGCAAGGAGGAAAGAAATACGCTGTTTCATGGTATACTCCTAATAATCATGATGTTGATTAAGGACAGTTTACCACAGTTCCGCGCCGCTGGAAAGAGGAAAGGGATTCTTCACTTGCAATGCGGCGGATTTTCTGCTAGAATATAGAAGATTGATGACTCTGAGGCGCTCAGCCCCAGCGGAGGGGCACTTTTATAGAAACCGGGCGCCCGGCCACAGGAGATGGATACATGAACAAGAAAGAACAACAAGCCCAGCGCGCAAAGCAGGAAGACGTGGTTTTGAACAAGGTCCTCTGGTGGATCGTGGGGGCCGTGGTGTTGGAGGCGCTGCTTCTCCTTCTGAACAAGGTATATGCCAATTACACTGTCGAGCAGATTGAACTGGCCAAGTCCCTGCGGGATGTCTTTTCCGTGCTGATGATCGCCCTGCCCATCTGCTTTGTCGTTTTGCTGATCTGGGCGGTCGCGGCCCGCAAGTCCGGTAAATTCACCCGCCTGTCCTCCGTGCTGGCCGGCGTGATGCTGGCCCTGGCGGTCTGCGCCGTGGTAATCCGCGTCTTTGACGAGAGCGGTATCCGGCTGCTGTATGTGGCTGTGCCCGCCGTGGCGGTGCTGGCGCTGATCTACTACCTCTACCAGCGGGAGTTCTTCTTCGCCGCCGTGCTCAGCGCCCTGGGCCTGCTGGGTGTGAAGGTGCCTACCACTTCGGCTTCCCGGCCATTGCCTATGGCTACGCCGTCGTCCTGGGCGTTGCCCTGGTGGGGCCGTGGTGGTGTTCCGCGTGATGCAGGCCGCCGGGGGCAAGCTGCGCCTGAAGGGGAACTGGGTGGAGGTGCTGCCCAAGAGCGCCAACTACGCCCTGCTCTACGTCACCTGCGGCGTGGTGGCCGCGGTGGTGATCGCCGCGTTGCTGCTGGGCGGGCTGGCCGTGCTGTACGGTGTGCTGGTGGCCTGGCTGCTGATCCTGGCGGTATACTATACCGTGCGCCTCATGTAATGATAAGCCCAAGAGACAAAGGGGCAAGCCGCCGGACGGCTTGCCCCTTCTTTTTTGACCGGAGGTATTGCAATGAATGAAAAAGAGGTGGGGGAGCTGCGCCGGCGGCTCCGCCCGGAGAAAAACAGTATTACCCACATCCGGGGGTGCTATGTCAACGAGATGGGGGAGAGCGTGGCCCAGTTTGACCAGTCTCTGGCCCTCATGACCCAGGAGGAGACCGAGACCCTGCTGGCCCTGCTGCGCCGCACCCTGTCGGGAACTCTGGGAAAGAACCTGCTGGACCTCTCCTTCGAGACCCGGCAGGTGGTGGAGGGAGGAGCACCGCCGGCTCATGCGCCTGCAGGGACACCGCCCTGAAGGACGAGGAGGCGGTGGAGGAATTCTTCCAACTGGTGCGCCAGTCCCTTACCCTGGAGGGCAACTACCTGATCCTCCTGGTGTACGACCGCTACGACGTGCCCTACCGCGCCAAGGACGGGGGAGCGGCAGGAGGACGCCGCCGCCGAGGTGTACTCCTACCTGCTGTGCTCCATCTGCCCGGTGAAGCAGACCAAGCCCGCCCTGAGCTACCACGTGCGGGAGAACGAGTTCCACAACCGGCGGGCCGACTGGCTGGTGTCCCCGCCGGAGCTGGGCTTCCTCTTTCCCGCCTTTGATGACCGCAGTACCAACCTGTATAACGCCCTCTACTACACCAGGGACAGCGGCGAGAACCACCCGGAGCTGGTGGAGGCGGTGTTCCGGCGGGAGGCCCCCATGCCCGCCGCCGCGCAAAAGGAGACGTTCCAGACCCTGTTGAGCGACACCCTGGCCGACGAGTGCAGCTGTGAGGTGGTACAGGCGGTCCACGACCAGCTCTGCGAGCTGGTGGAGGAGCACAGGGAGCGGAAGGAGGCGGAGCCCCTGACCCTCTCCAAAGGGGCGGTCAAGTGCGTCCTCAAGTCCTGCGGCGTGTCCGACTCCCATGTGGAGGAGTTCGCCCTCCGCTATGACGACGCCTTCGGCGCCGATATGGCCCTCAGCCCCCGCAATCTGGTGGAGAAGCAGATCGAGGTGTGTACTCCTGACGTGGTGATCAAGGTCAGCCCGGAGCGGAGCGATCTGGTGGACACACGGGTGATCGACGGGGTCAAGTACATCCTCATCCGCGCCGACGAGGGCGTGGAGGTCAATGGCGTCCCGGTTCATATCGCGGAATAGCGGAACGCCCCGCGCCTCTTTGGGAGGCGCGGGGCGTTTGGTATCTGCTCCAGATCTCGCCGGCGGCCTTCTTGGGGAAAGGGAGCGGCAGGGAAAAGGGGAAGTGCACCAGCGTGATGAGCACAGCACCGATGGCGGTGAACATGGCTAACAGGGCCAGCTTCTTGACGCGGGCGGATTTGGCGGACATAATAAAACACTCCTCTTTGATTTGGTAACACCCGAAAGACGTATGCCTTCCAGGTGTTAAAATCAAAAGGAGCGTGCCCAATTTCAACACATCTTCTTTCATCCAGACTTCGCGCCCCTGGGATATGCGCGTCACTGTCGGTCCCGGAGTTGCAC
>VOFI01002182.1_pt1 | contig 24302 bp, 36 predicted proteins | sample 5384131 | NCBI WGS metagenome assembly VOFI01 (sample SAMN12384728, study PRJNA508395) | human gut metagenome | isolation source: healthy gut H | host: Homo sapiens | reverse complement strand
GGCCTGCGAGCCCCTGCGAAATGTGATTTTTGGCAGCTACAACCGGCGGATTCAGATGCGCAGACACCTTTTGACTGGGTCTGCGGGAGACAGGCAGGTTCTGAGTACCTATGGATCTGATCCCCCGTGCGGTTTCTCCGAGAGGACGTCGCCCAGTGGTTTCCAGCAAAATCTTGTGAAGTACCCCTGTGAATTTCGAAAAAAAGCCAGGTTTTCACGAAAATCTTTCTGAAAAGTTTTGACAAAACAATTACAATTTGTTACAATTCTGGCATGAATTCTCTCGATCCCCACAAAGGAGAACTGCCACGAAACGTATTTTTGTCCATTTTTCTTCTGCTCGCAATTGCCATTTCCCTGTTTGCCGGTGTGCCTGCCCAGGCAGCCGGGCTTCCGATTACCTCCACAGAAGAGGATTCGATTGTCCCTCTCCCTGGGACAATGCGCTGCCTGAGACGCCAGATGTCTCTTCCATCCCGGAGGAAACTCTTACATACACCGCTCAGGAAGTGGCAGGAACCTACAGCCAAAGCGGCTGATCTCCCATTTTCCGATGTTCATTCGAATGCTTGGTACTATGATGACGTGGTCTATGTCTATGAGGCCGGCATCATGCTTGGCGTATCCGGATACGAAGTTTGCCCCAATGCCTCCCTCACCCGGGCCGAGGTGGTGACGGTATTGTACCGCTTGAGGGTTCTCCCTCTGTAGATGGTACTTCCCAACTTCTGGGATGTGCCCCAGGATGCGTATTTTGCGGATGCTGTGACCTGGCTGCCCGGAATGGAATCGTCAAGGGGGTCACCACCCAGGAGTTCTGCCCCACAAAGCCATCACCCGGGAGCAGATTGCAGCAATTTTGTACCGCTATTACGCCGATTATCTTGGAAATACCCCTTCTTCTGCCTCTGAACGGATATACGGATCAAGACGCCGTTTCTGGCTTTGCCCGGGACGCCATGGCTTGGGCCGTTTGCTCCGGTCTGATTCGCGGCGTCAATGCCAGCAACGAAGCGCCCCGGCTGGATCCCAAAGCCACCTCCAACCGGGCCCAGGTCGCCACCCTCATGCACCGGCTGGACGTGATCCTGGATGGTGGGTCCCTCTGCCGCTCCAGCCAGCGAATCATTGATTTTATTAAAGCGAAGGAAGGCTTTTTCTGCCACGCCGTACTGGGATTACTCCCAGTACACCATTGGCTACGGCACCTGCTGCGGCTACACCAAAGAGGAAGTACCCGCCTCCTATTGGAACGGCATTACCCGGGAAGAGGCGGAGGTCCTGCTCCGGAAGGCCATTGCCGCAGATTATGAGGCCTCGGTCAGCCGTTATGAATCCCGCTTGGGGCGGCGCTTCACCCAGGGCGAGTTTGATGCGCTGGTGAGCTTTTTACCTTCAACCTGGGCGCCGGTTGGATGTATGACAACTGCAGGCTCACCCGCTGGCTGGAAAATCCCGAAACCGATCTACAGCTGGTTTGGGCCATGGGCGTCTGGTGCCGGGCTGGGGACGTCCTTCCTGCCCTGTGTCAGCGCCGTGTCCAAGAGTCTCTTATTTTCCTATACGATGACTATACTGGCCAAGGCAGTCACCCCAATTACTGCTACACAGTATATCGCGGAAACGGTGAGCTTTTGACCCCCGGTATACCGATGATGTGGGCTTCTATGTGCTCAGGGGAGACTTATGGTACCCTGCCCACCCCTCCTCCTCCCGTGATTTCCTGGGCTGGTATACCAACCGGGGCGAAAAAATTACATCCTCCTCCACCGTCCATACGGATCAAACTTTTACCGCACGCTGGAATTGATCACCCATACTCCTAAATGAGGTTACTATGCGGAACATCAAACTGATTGTAACCTACGACGGCAGCCGCTACCAGGTTGGCAGCGGCTGCCTTTAAGCACATACCCTCCAAGGCAAGCTGGAAGGCGCCTTAAGCCGGATCCTAAACGAGCCGGTGGAAGTGACGGGCGGCGGGCGCACTGCCGCTGGCGCCCACGCCATGGGGCAGTGCGTCAGCTTCCATTGCCAGCGCCTGCTCCCCTGCTCTGAGATTTTGTCCCAGCTTTGGATGCATCTGCCGGAGGACATGGGCGTATTATCCTGTGAGGAGGTTCCGCCCCGATTCCATGCCCGGTTAAACGCCACAGCCAAAACCTACGAATATCGGGTCTGGAACAGCTCGGCGCCCTGTGTCTTTCAGCGGAAATACTGCTACCGCCTGCCAGTTCCCCTGGGCTTGACCAGATGCGGGAGGCGGCACCTCCTGGTGGGGCAGCATGACTTCCGCTCCTTTTGCTTCAACAAAAAAATGAAAAAATCCACGGTCCGTACCATTTACAGCCTGGAACTGACCGCATCCGGTCCGGATTTGCGGTTTGTTGTCCGAGGCGACGGTTTTTGTACAACATGGTCCGGATCCTGGTGGGTACCCTTCTGGAAGTGGGCATGGGACGCCGGAAACCAGAGGAAATCCCCGGCATTCTGGAAGCTCGGAATCGGGAAAGCAGCTGGCTACACGGTCCCGGCCCACGGCCTTTTCCTGATGGAGGTGGAATATCCATGAACATTCAAATTTTCGGAACGTCCAAATGCTTTGACACCAAAAAGGCAGAGCGGTATTTCAAAGAGCGACGCATTCCCTTTCAGCGCATCGACTTAAGCCGTTTTGGTATGTCCGGTGGGGAATTTGACTCTGTGGTCCGAGCTCTGGGCGGCATCGACAACCTGATCAACTGGGACAACCAATCGGAGGAGACCACCTTTCTCCGGTATACAGATGACCTCCGAACCAAAGAAGACCGGGTCTTCGAGAATCCCAAGCTGATGAAAACACCCGTCGTTCGCAACGGCCGTCAGGCCACCGCAGGTTACTGCCCAGAAATCTGGGCCGAATGGAAATAACTACGAAAGAACAAGCCAATGGGTTCCCCAGGCCGCTTGTTCTTTTTTTTGTGATCAATTTTATGACGGAAGCGTCCTTTGGGAAAGGGGAAACACATATGTTGGACATCATAACCGCCGTCATCCAGGCCCTCAATCGGGTGGTGTGGGGCGCGCCTGCCCTTTTGCTGATTCTGGGTGTTGGGTTGTATTTCAGCTTTCGCACCCGGTTTCTTCAGGTGCGAAAGCTGGGCTTTTCTCTCTCTCAGCACCATCTGGCGCAAACTGCGGGAAAAGCCAGAGCCTGGGGGCGTCTCTCCTTTCCAGGCAGTATGCACTGCTTTTGGCGCCACTGTGGGCACCGGCAACATCGCAGGGGTGGCAGGGGCCATTGCCATTGGTGGACCCGGCGCAATTTTCTGGATGTGGGTTGCCGCCCTACTGGGTATGGTGGTGAAGTATGCGGAGGTGGTCCTGGCGGTTCGCTATCGGGAACCGGATGGGCAGGGCGGGTATCGGGGTGGCCCGATGTATTACATCAAACATGGTTTGGGCCCCAAGTGGGCCTGGCTGGGGGGCCTGTTCTGCGTCTTTGGCATGGTGGCTGCCTTTGGCGTCGGCAATTCCACCCAAATCAGCACAGCGGTCACCAGTGTTAACGAGGCCCCCTCCTCTTTCTGGGCTTCACCCCTTCCTTCCGCGGCAACCTGATGATGGGTCTCCTTGCCGGTGGTCTGGTGGCCCTGGTGGTCCTGGGGGTGCAAAACGGATTGGAGCCGTGGCAGAGTATCTCATCCCTGTGATGTCTGTGGGATACATTCTGCTCAGCCTGGGGGTTTTGGTGCACAACGCCAGCGCCGTCCCCACAGCCCTGCAATCCATTTTCGTAGGCGCCTTCTCCCCCAAAGCATTCACCGGTGGCGCCGTAGGGACGGCCTTTCTGACCCTGCGCATTGGAGTCTCCCGAGGGTGTTTACCAACGAAGCCGGTATGGGCACCGCCTCCATTGCCCATGCAGGGGCCAACACCCGCCACCCCGCCGAGCAGGGGCTATACGGCATCTTTGAGGTATTTGCTGACACCCTGGTCATTTGCACCATGACGGCGCTGGTGATTCTCACCTCTGGCATCTCCGTTCCCTATGGAGCCGATGCAGGGGCGGAACTGACGGTTGCCGCATTCGTGAGCGTATACGGCGGCTGGGTCACCATCTTTTTGGCCCTGTCCATGGCGCTCTTCGCCTTTGCTACCATCCTGGGTTGGGGGTTGTACGGAGTCCGCTGTGCGGAATACCTTCTGGGGAACCGGAGCTTTCGCCCCTTTGCCCTCATTCACGCCGCAACGACAGTCCTCGGTGCCCTGATTGCGCCTTCCCTTCTGTGGGAGCTGGCGGAGGCAGTCAATGGGCTCATGGCCATTCCCAACCTGATTGCCCTGGCCGCTCTCAGTCCGGAGGTATTCCGACTAACCGCTTCTTATTTTGGAACGGTGAAAAGCCAAGAACGGGCGCCAAAACCAGACATTGGCCCAATTGACAAGGCAGGCTGAACATGCTACTATGAGGACAAATCTAAAAGATGCAGAGGTACAAAAACATGGATTACAATGCATTGGCTCAGCTGCTGCTTTCCTCAGGTAACCGACACCCGGGAGACGTTGGAGAGCCGCTATCCCCTGCGGGATGTGCCAACCGAGCCGTCATCACCCGGATGGCCCCCCAGCCCTACCGGCTTTGTTCACCTGGGAAATCTGGTGCAGGGCCTGGTTTCAGAGCGTATGGCCCAATCCGGCGGCGTCCTGTTCCTCCGGGTGGAGGATACCGACGCCAAACGGGAGGTTCCCGGAGCTGTGGAAGTGCTGATCAACACCCTGAAGCACTATGGCACCTCCTTTGACGAAGGCGCTACCATCGATGGGGGACATGGGCGCTTATGGTCCCTACCGGCAACGCCAGCGGGCGGAGATTTATCACGTCTACGCCAAGGAGCTGGTGGAACAGGGAATGGCTTACCCATGCTTCTGCACCGAGGAAGAGCTGACCGCCATGCGTCAGGAGCAAGAGGAGCAGAAGGTGAATTTCGGCTATTACGGCCCCTGGGCGGTCTGGCGGGACCGGAGCCTGGAAGAAATTCAGGCTCAGCTGGCCATGCCTTGGGCTTCTCCCTACCCAAATACGTCCACATTGGTCCCCTGATGAAAATGGACGGGACTTCCAAGAGGTCTCCAAAAAAGCTCAGCAAGCGCAAGGATCCGGAATACGCTGGCTCACCTTCTACAAACAGCCATTCTGAGGGGTTCCCGGTCCCACCTGGGCCGTCTACGACCGGTATGTCATGACAGCTTTTGAACTCCAACTACGAAGACTGGCGCAGGGCCATGGGCTTTACCCCAGCCCAATCCCCGCATGAGGCATTCCCCTTCTCGATCGCCTGGGACCGGAGGCCGCCATCGACCGTTTGTAATCCAAGTTTCACAAGACCGCTGCCAAACACTGGGCGTTCCCAGTGCGCAGCGGCCTTGCTTTTTCCCTTCCGCTTTATAAATGTCTCTCAGGCTTCGTCATTTTTAACAAATCCTCTGCTGCTGTTTTGTGCAAAACTTCGAACTTTGTTCTCCGGTTCCAAATGGTATTGCAAAAAAGCAAACGTGGGCGTTAAAATGTAAAAAGTAATGCCAGGCGGTTACTTAACACTCTTTCGAATACCCGTTCAGGAGGAGCATCTTCCACCGGGCAGCCCAGTTTTTTTCCATATTTTAGAAGGAGGATTTTTCATGAAACAGCACAGTCAGAAATTGCTTTCCCTGCTTCTGTGTCTGGCGATGGTTCTTTCCGTCTTTGCCGGCATGGGCGCCCCTGCAGCCGCAAAGCAGACGTTACTGCAGAAGACGTTTCCCAGGGAAAGGCCAGCAGTAGCTTTGAGCCCTGGGGCCACGGCTACCGGATGGTAGACATCCTGAACTTTGACCCGGCTACCGACCCCTATTCTCAGGGCTGGTTGCCAGCGTTCCCCTCCAGGAGCGCAACGCCACCTTTGCCGCCACCCAGGCCAACAAAGATCTGAGTGACGACTCCAAGCTCTACGTCATCTCTTCCGGCAACTACCGGTCCACAGACGTAAACGAAGCGCCTTGGAACGCCGGCATGTCTTATGATGACTTCTCCTACAACCTCTTCAAGTTCTGGCAGTACGCTGACATGGTTGGCGCCGGCGGACGGCCCACCCAGAACATCGCCATCGGCTCAGCCGACAAAGAGTATGGCATCATCGCCGTCCCCATGGTGCCGCCACCAACGCCGCTCACAAGAACGGTGTCATCACCCTGGCAGAGTACTTCATCCCCAGAACGCCTCAGTACACCGAGGAGTGGCTGTACCAGGCTGAGGACGGCAGCTTCCCCTATGCCCAAAAAGCTGGTGGATCTGGCCAAATACTATGGTTTTGACGGCTACTTCATCAACCAGGAAGCCTCCATCGATTCCTCTTATGTACCGCTGTTCCGGGAAATGCTCAAGTATATGCGGGAACAGGGCGTTTACATCCAGTGGTACGACTCCGCCACCGAAAGCGGCGGCGTTTCCTACCAGAACGCATTCAACAGCAACAACAGCGGCTGGATCTGGAACGAGACCCAGGGGCATGTTGCCCACTCCATCTTCCTGAACTACTGGTATTCCAGCACCGCTCTGAAAAACTCCAAACAGCATGCCATCGACCTGGGCCTGGATCCCTATGAAGTGGTATTTATGGGCGTGGAAGGCGGCCAGTGGGAGTTTGGCACCGACATCGAAACCCGCTACAACGCTGTAGACGAGAATGGCAAGCCCTACACCTCCTTCGCCATTTGGGGTTCTGACTGGTACCATGAGCAGTTCCACAAGCCCAATGGCCGCTACGAAGTGGGATACCAGTGGGAAGCCGAGGAACGGGAGCGGATTTACTACACCTCCGCCACCGAAAATGCCGGAGAATACTCCACCGGCACTGTGAAGCGGGATGACATCTCTTACGACGACACCATCAACTTCCAGGGCTTCTCCAAGTACGTTGTGGAGAAATCCGTGATCAACGGCGCCTCCTTTGCCTCCGACTTCAACAACGGCCACGGCATGCAGTACTATCGCAATGGCCGGGTCTCGGGACATGGAGTGGACCAACCTGAACCTTCAGGACATTCTCCCCACCTGGCAGTGGTGGGTGCAATCCGCTGACGAGAACCGGCTGGAGCTGGATTGGGACTATGGCCCCAAGTTCTTCCGCTATGTGAACGGCGAGGAGGACCACTTCAACTACACCCAGATCGGCGCTTACAACGGCGGCTCCTCCCCTGGCCATGCACGGCGCGCTGGCCGGCAGCCAGACAGTGAACCTCTACAAGACCAAACTGGATGTGACTGCAGACAGCAAAGATCTCCCTGACCTACAACAAGCCCCCTCTGCAGATGACACCTCCAAGGCTCAGATTGCCCTGATCTTTGAAGAGGACCCCACCCAGACGGTCTACCTGCCCATTGAGAACTCCGGCAAGAAGACTGAGGGCTGGACCACCGCCACCGTCTCCCTGGGCGCTTATGCTGGCAAGACCATTGCCGCCATCGCCCTGAGCTGTCCGCCACGGAGCTGGTGGAGAACTACCAGCTGAACCTGGGCCGCCTGGTGGTCTCCGACGGCCAGTCCCACACCCCTGCCGCTCCCACCGGCCTGAAAGCTTGTGAACCGTTTTGACGGCACCAACGAAATCCAGCTGGCATGGGATCTCGGCGACTACGACACTGTGAAGAATTACCACGTTTACGCCGTATACGCCGATGGCACAGAACGGTTTGTGGGCGGCGCTTACGCTGCGAATTACTACATCCAGACCCCTGGAGAATGCAGAAAGCGTCACGGCTCTCCGGGTCCGCGCCGTGGGTGTTGACGGCTCCGAGAGCGCTGCTGCCGAGCTGCCTCTGGCATCCACCTGCCGGGTCTCCAATGTCCGCACCCTCAGCGAAAACAACATGCTGAACGTCACCTGGACAGATCCCGCTGAGAGCTTTGCAAAGGTTGAGGCGACTCTCACCTACTGGTACAGCGAAACCACCAACGAAAACCAGACCATCACCGTAAATCAGGGCGACCAGAAAGGCTTCCTTCCCCATCGAACTGGAAGACGGCGCCCAGTACATCGTGACCCTCACCACAGTCAATGCCGACGGCACTAAGAATGAGACGGTGAGCTATTTCAGCGATCTGACGGACAAATACTGCGCTCCCTACGACGGCGAAGGCCGCGTGAATCCCTCCGGAAGAATCAATCTCACCACCCCCGCTGTTGACGACTGGAATCTGGCTTACGTGGAAGTGGACGGGAATACCACAACCTATCGGCGGTTTGGCGGTTCCTCTATGGCCAATCTGTCTGTCAAGAAAGATGGCCTGACACTGATGGTCATCACACTGGAAGACATGGACGGCAACAAATCCCAGCCTGTGACCCTCATGTTCCTGAATGGTCAGCCTGCTACGGCGGGATATGGCATACGGTGAAGAGATGATTCCCGATCCTGTACTCCGGGCTGCCCTGCAGGAAAAGGTGGGTCCCACGGTTGCAGATCTCATCGGCTTTACTGGCGACCTGGATCTGTCTGGCCGTGCCATCGAGGATCTCACCGGCCTGAACCTTCTCACTGGCCTCACTGGTGTGAATCTGTCTGGCTCTGCCCTCACGAAAATCACAGCAGACAAGCTGCCCCAATGCACTGACCACCTTGGATCTCACCGGATGTGCCGACCTGGTCGAAGTCAAGTTGGACAACCGTCCGGAACTGGCGGTTATCCTGAAGGGTTGCGCTGCTCTGACAGATCTGTCCCTGGAGAATTATGGCGATCATGCTTTGGATCTGTCTGACTGCGTGAATTTGCTGAATCTAAATCTCGCTGGCACACAGATGACTGCTTTGAACATCCAGTCCTTGATCAAGCTGCACAACTTTGATCTCTCTGACAGCCAGATTGCAGAGCTGAAAAGCCGCCAAGGCAGACCGCTATACCAATGGATACAACTGGTCCTGGCAGTCCGCCAAGCTGGATCTCACCGAAGGCACCTCCGAAGGCCAGCTCATGGCCGGCGTGCAAAATTACTTTGCAACTGCGGAAATTCCAGATGAACTGGCCAAAGAGTCCAGCCAGCTGGCAAGAGGTACCCTGAGTTCCTGGAGTGGTAACAGTACCACCCTCAATCTGGGCAATGTATCCGCTCTGGATACCGTTGTTGTGAGAGTTACTATCCCCAATGGTACGGTACACTCTCTGCCTTTACCGTTGAAATTTCTACCGATGGAGCTACCTACACACAGGTCGCGGAATACACCGACCTGACAGAAGCAGTCACCACCGTTCAGCGCCGGAAGGCACTCTGCAGCGCACGTCAAAATCACTGTTCCCGAAGGTACAAGTGCATACGTCTATGTCACGGTAAATGGCTTCCTGATCGCTCCCAAGGGCTTTGCCTATGACGGCCAGCAGCCTGCCATGGAGCGGGACGAAATCGCCGCCCCCACGGTGAAGGACAACCGCACCGTCTATCAAGTGCTGGATCTGCTGAATGAGCAATACGCCTCCACCCGCCTCGTCAAGAGCGGCACCCTGGGCCGATCTGGTCAACGCCGATTGGATGGATCAGGATTATCTGAGCAAACAAATCACTGCACCCACAGGCGTGAAGGTGGAAATTACCGATCCCGAAGGCAATCCCTACGTCATCCCCGTGGAAGGCCCCACTCTGGGCGACATCGACCGGGACAACAAGCTGGCTGTTCAAAACATCCTGGCCAGCGGCGGCAACAACGGCGAAGGACCCGAGATGATGTTCGACGGCATCGAAAATTCCAAGTGGTGCACCAGCGGCCACACTGGCTGGGCCGGTTTTGAGCTGGAAGCGCCTGCCGTCATCGGCGAATGGTATACCCTGCACGCCGGGAACGAAAGCCGTGACGCCATCACCCGGGACTTCCGGCTGCAGTACCTGAATCCCGAAGTGCTCGCAGAAGCCGATTATATGGCCATGTCCGACTCTGAGAAGCGCAATGTACTGCGCAACAGCGCGAACTGGCTGGATCTGGATGTGGTGACCGGAAACACCGATAACGAAGTCACCCGGGAAATCAATCTGGACAACCTGGCCACCGCGCAGGTTTTACCGCCTGTACGTTGACGAGTCCCAGCAGGCTGACTTCTGGGGCTGGAATATCCGCATTCTGGAGCTGCAGATGTTTGCCTACACCGGCCAGCTGGGGGCCAACACCAACGGCCTGCTGGAGGCGGACGCCGTGGGCGAATACCAGATCCACTACGTCAAAGCCAAGGAGTCCATTGCCGCCACCACCTTCACCGTGGAGCACGACATCCTCAGCTGGGAGCTCACCAAAGGAAGCCACCTGCACTGAGGAAGGTGAAATGAAGCGTGTCTGTGCCAACTGCGGCTTGGAGGAGACCATCACCCTGGCAGCCCTGGGCCACAAGTATGGCGAAGGCGCCGTCACCAAGGAAGCCACTTGCACTTCTGAAGGCGAAATGACCTTCACCTGCTCCGTCTGTGGCGAAATCCACACCGAAGCCACCCCCAAGAAGGATCACACTTACACCAGCGTGGTCACCGACCCCACCTGTGTGGACGCCGGTTACACCACCCACACCTGTTCTGTCTGTGGCCACAGCTATGTGGATACCCTGGTGAAAGCCAAGGGCCACAGCTATGTAGACACCGTGACCGCCCCCCACCTGTGACGCCATGGGCTACACCACCTACACCTGCTCCGTCTGCGGAGACAGCTATGTGGACTCCATTGTGGAAGCCACCGGCCACCACTACGTGGACACCGTAACCGCACCCACCTGCGACGCCATGGGCTACACCACCCACACCTGCTCTGTCTGCGGAGATAGCTACGTCGACACCTTTGTCCCTGCCACTGACCATGACTACGAGCAGACCGTCACCAAGGAAGCCACCTGCACAGAAGAAGGCGAAATGACCTTCACCTGCAAGCACCAGGGCTGCGGGCAAGACCTACACCATGCCCATCCCCAAGACAGAGCATGACTGCGAGGCCACCGTTGTGGAGGCCACCTGCCTGGGCTATGGCTACACCCTGTACGAGTGTAAGCACTGCGAATACAGCTACATCGCAGATCTGGTTCAGCCCCATGGTCACAGCTATGACGCCGTGGTCACCGCCCCCACTGCCGACGAAGGCGGTTACACCACCCACACCTGCGTCCACTGCGGCCACAGCTATGTGGATGAGCTGACCGAAGCTCTGGGCCATAAGTGCGCGGCCTTTACCGACATCGCAGGCCACTGGGCTAAGGATGCAATCTGCTTCGTCACAGAGCAGGGCCTGTTCCAGGGCGTGACCAACACCACCTTTGCCCCCGAAAGGAAGATGGATCGGGCCATGGTGGTTACCGTGCTCTACCGTCTGGCTGGGTCTCCTGCCGTGACCGGAGAAACTACATTCCAGGATGTGGACCAGGAGGGCTATTACTATGACGCCCTGCTGTGGGCCGCTCAGAACCAGATCGTTCTGGGTATGACCGACACCACCTTTGCCCCCAACGACCCGGTCACCCGGGAACAGCTGGTCACCTTCCTGTACCGCTACGCCAAGTTCGCCGGACTTGACAGCGTCAGCGCGGATCTGTCCGGCTACGTCGATGCCAACCGGATTAGCCCCCATGCACAGGAGGCCTTCTCCTGGGCGGTCGCTGCCGGGCTTGTAAAGGGCACCAGCAACAACACGTTGGCTCCCGGCATCTGCCACCCGGGCCCAGTTTGCTACGATTCTCACCCGGCTGATAAACGCTGATTAATTTCTCTCCTCCTTTGGGCTCCCGGTAGCCCATATCAAGGGCCTGATGCAAAAATTTTTGCATCAGGCCCTGACTGTATCTTCTCCGCAGATTTCTGCAAGACGTGTCCTACCGCAACACCAAAGAATCTATGCGCCGTGTTGTAATATCATCGTAGGGGGAAGACCTGTATGTCCGCTCCTGGTAGGAATTACGAATTCGCCGAACATAGGTGAAAACACACGATGTCTCCGCCGGGCGGACACACGGGTCCGCCCCTACGGAGAATCGAGAGGATGGGAAGAAGTAATCCGACATGTTTTCTTATTTTAATGCCCCATTTCCAGCAGAAAATCGGTATATTTTGCGGCAACGCCAAAAGTCCGTTCATGCACCACATGGGTATCTCTCTCCGTAGGGGCGGACCCATGTCCGCCCGTAGTGGGCACTACGAATTTGCACCACTTGTCATCAAACTACCTCTCAATTCCTTCTCATGATAAATAAACACTGGAACATAGAAAAAATATGCACTATCCAGACACAAAAACAATCCATGCGGTTGCCCGGCTTAAGGAGCAACGCCGGATTGACTATTTCCGCTAAATGGGGTACACTCTCCATACCCTATGGAAAGAAGGGCGGAAACGCCACATCACAAGGAGGAGCCTATCATGAGATTGATCCCACAGCCACAGCAGCTGGAGCTGCTGGAAGGCCGGTACCGCATCCGTTACCAAGACCGAATTACCCTGGACGCTTCGTGCAGTCCGGCGGCCTATGGCTTCGCCAAGCTCCTGGCTGGGGAGCTGGAGGAACAGACTGGCATCACATTGCTGATTGACCGGCGCATACACACCCCCCATCCTGGCATCCGCCTGCAACAGGTGCAGGAGCCGTGCTTGGACCGTGAGGGCTATAAAATCGAGATTTCCGCCGCAGGCATTCAGATTACCGGCGGCGGGGATGCAGGACTGCTGTACGGCGTACAGACCCCTGCGGCAGATGATCCGGCAGGAAGGATTGGTGCTGCCCTACCTCCGCCTGGAGGGACCGGCCTGCCCTTTCTGCCCGGGGCCTCTTCTATGACGTCACCCGGAGCCGGATTCCCACATTGGCGTTTCTCAAGGAGCTGGCAGACCGGTGCAGCTTCTATAAGATCAATCAGCTGCATCTGTATATTGAGCACACCTTCCTGTTTGACGGCTTCAGCGAAGTCTGGCGGGACGACACGCCCCTGACACCGGAGGACATCCTGGAGCTGGATGCCTACTGCAAGGCCCTGCAAATTGATCTGGTTCCCTCTGTGGCGACTCTGGGGCACCTGTACAAGGTGCTGCGTACCCAGAGCTTCCATCAACTCTCTGAGGTGGAGGAGCCAAAAGACGCCCCCCTTCTCCTTCTACCTGCGGATGTGTCACCACACGTTAAACGTGACCGACGAGGATTCCCTGGCTCTGGTGTACCGCATGATTGACCAATTCCTACCCCTCTTCTCCTCCCAGCGCTTCAACATCAACGGGGACGAGCCCTTTGACCTGGGCAAGGGCCGGGGCAAAGCCATGGCGGATCAGGTGGGTAGCCATCAGATGTGGACTGGATCGGAAAATCTGCTGGATGGGAAAGCAGCTTGTTCAACATCATCTGCCGCCATGTGAAGGGAGCTGGGAACCCCGGAGGAGCACCTTCAAGACCCGGAGTCCTCCATGCCCGGCATTCTCTACAGCGCAGCCATGGGCTGGAACCGGCAGGTTCCCTCTGAGGAAAGGCTGAATGCCGATATCTCCGTGGTGGAATATGGCGACCGCTCTGGACAGCTGCTTTCCGTTCTGCGGACCCTGAGCCAACAGGTGGTGCTGAGCTGGGGGAGGTTGTGGAGTTCTCCGAAATTTTGAACGGCCGCCTTCCCCACAAGACCCCGGAAGAATTTTGGGAGCGCTTCCGGCCCCCGCATTCAGCCCAATCTCCATCGGATTCAGGAGATCAACGAAACCATCGATGCCTGCCAGGAAACCATCTGCGGCCTGATGCCTGCCATGGACCGGCTCGGCAGAAAGCGGATGCTGCCCTACCTCCTGATGTCCGACGGGCAGAAGCGCTGAACCGGCTGGCGGCAGTCTGGAAACGCGGTACCTGGGTCACGCCAATCCCCTGCAGCAAAGTCCCGCAGCACTGGCCGCTGACCTGGAAACCTGGTATGCAGATTACAAGAAGCTATGGGCCCGCAGCAGTCAGGAGAGCGAGCTCTATCGCATTGGCGAGACCATCTTCTGGCTGGCTGATCATCTCAGGCAAGCCTAGCCACGCTTTGGGCGGTTTTTGGAAACTCAAACAAAATATGTCTTGCAAATCTCGGGAGATTATGGCATACTGGCGGTACCAAACACATAAAGGAAGTGCGCTTTGTGATTGACCATGTCATTAAGACCATCCTCCCTCCCATCATTGGTGTGTTGGAGCTCATGGGGATCTTTGTAGTAGCCTGGAGCGGCCTGCGGGGCTTCTGGGATTACCTGCAAAATACCTTCCGACACAAAAACTACCCCATCCAGTATAACCTGGCCTCCGGCATGTCCACCGCTTTGGCTTTAAGATGGCCGCTGAAATTCTGAAAACTGTCCTGGTTCATGATCTGTCCGAGCTTTTTGATTCTGGGGGCCATTGTGCTGCTTCGGGGGACCATGAGCCTGCTGCTCCACTTTGAGCTGAAGCACAGCAAACAGGACCGGGCTGCCGCTCACGAAATGGAGACAGAAGCCGTCACTGATGAAGTGGAGGCCGAATCTCTGCCCGCCTGAATCCAGATATACCAAAATTCCCTGCCGGACAGAAGGCCCATACGCCCGTTTATCCGGCAGGGAATCGTCTGCCTGGAGCAAACAACTGTCACGCTTATGTAAAATCCAAATCTGCCCGCATCCGGCTCAGGCGGTTCATCATCTCCAGGGAGTCCTCTCCCACGCAGCCCACCAGCAAATACCGCTTGTTGAAGTGATCCAGCAAAAACCGCTTCACCAGATGGAACCCCACCACATGGCCGGTGGAAGGGACGTGGGTCCGGGGACCGGTGCAGGGGGTGGAGCTTACCGCCAATGGCGATATGGCTCTCATCCACATAGTCCACCGGCTGGTCCTGATCGGTGAGTTCCAGCATCCGCCGCTCCAGATCTGCCAGATCCAGCTCCGGCTTGTACTCTGGGAAGGCCAGAATGAAGCCGTGGTGAATGTCATCGTGCTCCGCCCGGTCCCGCTCCTCCGGCGGGATGCAGAACTCGCACAAATCCTCCGCCGTGTGGGCCATCAGGCGGTATTTGAGAGACTCCTGGCATTTGCGGCTGATGCTATCCGGGAAGGGTCCAAAGGGGTTGGGCCGGGCCACCAGAATCTGGTCTCCCACGCCGATGAGCAGATTGGCATTGGTGGACAGGAAGGGGTAGATGAGATCAAAATGCTCCACCACCACCCGTTTTCCCCGGTGCACCGCCTGCATGATGGCGTCGGCCAGCTCATGGGGCTGGGTAAAGCCCATTTCAAAGCGAATGTGCACATGGTACGTATGGGGTGTAAACAAACCGGTCTCGCTGTCCTGATCCATTAGGGGGAAGCGGACGGACGTTGACCCCGCCGTCATCGTTGGTGAGTTCCAGACCCGGAAACATGCCCCGGATCAGGACGCTTTTGCCGGAGCCGCTGTCACCAATGACCCCAATGAGCTTATCAAAGGGGCTCAGATACATCTGCGCAATCTGAATGCCCAGGTCATAGATCCGGTTTTCGACCCCGAGGGGGCGTAAAAGGTGCTGAGAATGTGGCTTCGCTGCATTCTGCCTGAATAAGACATGAATTTAACCTCCCAATTTTGATTTTAAATAGGCGAACGTGGTGTGGGGCACCAGCTGCTGCAAAAGCGCCAATCTCCGGAAGCCAGGCACCCGCGAACCCGGCTGGCGCTTACCGGGCCGCCTCGGCCTCCAGCCGGGGCACCTCCACAACGGAGATTCCCGTCCCGGCAGGAAGCTTTGCAATGCCTCATTGTAGCGCCCGGTCACAGGGTCCAGCGGCTCTGTGCCCACAAACCGCTTCCGAAGACCCAGGGCCGGTGCAAAGCGGCTGGCAAAGATCTCCAGGTCCAGCTGACAGCTGATCTCCCCTCCCCGGTTCTGATCCTTGAGGAAATAGGTGGGAAAGGTTGCGTTGGAAATGAGATATCCCATGGTGGGGTGCACCGACACGTTGGAATACGCCTGACATCCCTGCCGCACCAGCTCCAGCCGGTCTTCCGGTGGGAACATCCCTTTGGCTTCCGACAGGACAAACACATACAGCCAATCGCAAGCTTGTCTGGCCTGATCCACCAAATATTGATGTCCCAACGTAAAGGGCGCGCAGTTCATCACCACGGCGCCGCAATTTCCTCCGTGCTTGGGCAGCGCATCCAAGTACCGGCGCAGTCCCCCCCGGGTGCTCTCCAGCAGCATGGCCTCGCCACAGGCACCACCGGGAAAAAGCTGAGACTCCGGAAGAGCGGCTCGTTGCTGGGCTTGGTAAATATAAAGAGCTGCCGGTGTCCCCTGGAAAAGGCCTCCCGCCGGAGCTCCGTCATCAAAACCTCTGCCAATCCCGCCCCTGATAAGCCGGGTCCACGGCCACGGTCTTGATGACGTTGCCGTCCAGTCCGCCGCAGGCCAGAATCCGTCCGCTCTCTTGCAGGCTGACAGTCGCCTGACACCGCTGTCCGAGCGAAGTCCCTGCTCTGACAAAAAAGCGGGCAATGGGCTCTGACTGCCCGCCCTGGGCAGGCCGTTCCCAAAAAACTTCCATCTGCATGTCCTCCTCTCCTGCTTCTCCCTTCAGTATACAGTTTTTTTTCGTCCTTGCAACAGGAAAAGCGAAAATATCTGTTGAAAAAGCCGGGAATCTATTATACAATATCCAAAAAACCAAATAGCCCCACCTACTTTCCTAGGAGGTATGCCCCCATGTCTGAAATTCTTCAGCACGCCACAGCCGGCACCATGGAATCCAGCGATGCCTATGTGGAAATTGAACCCAACGAAAACGGCTTGGAAATCCGGCTGGAATCGGTCGTCCTACAACAATTTGGCCAGGACATCGAACAGTCGGTCCAAGCCGTTCTACTGCGTTACGGCGTAAAAAAGATGCCAAGGTCACACTCACATTGACCGTGGCGCCCTGGACTGCGTCATTCGCGCCCGGGTGGAGACGGCCATTCGCAGAGGAAGGGGGGAATCTGCATGATCCGCTCCATGTTGTTTCTCCCGGGCAACACGCCCAATATGCTCATCAACGGCGACGCTTTGGGCGCAGATGCTGTCATTCTGGATCTGGAAGATGCGGTATCCCCCAGGAGAAGGATGCCGCCCGGATTCTGGTCCGCAACGCCCTGTCCCTCATGGGCTTTGGCCGCCAGACCGTTGTGCGGGTCAACGCCCTGACTCCGGCCTGTGCCAGCAGGATCTGGAAGAAATTGTCCCCCCAGGGTCCCACCGCGCTGATGCTTCCCAAGACCGCATCCGCCCAGCAGATTCAGCAGCTGACGCCGCCGTCTCCCAGTTGAGCAGGCCCATGGAATGCCTCTGGGACAGGTCCGTTTCATTCCCCTTCTGGAGACTGCACTGGGGGTGGAAAACGCATTTTCCATTGCGCCGCCAGTGAACGGATTTTGGGGCTCTTCCTGGGCGGGGAAGACCTGACTGCGGACCTGCGCCGCAAACGCACCAAGGCGGGCAAGGAGATTGACTACGCCCGTCAGCGCGTGGTCTGCGCTGCCCGGGCTGCCGGTGTGGAGGCCTTTGACACCCCCTTCACCGACGTAAACGACGACCAGGGCCTTTGGGACGACGCGCGGTATGCCAAGAGCCTGGGCTTTACGGGAAAGGCCAGCATCTCTCCCCGCCATGTCACCGGGATCAACGCCGTCTTCCCCCCACAGCAGCAGAAATTGCCTATGCCCAGGAGGTTCTGGCTGCCATTGCCGATGCCAAGCGGCAGGGGCCGGGGCGCCATTTCCCTCCACGGAAAAATGATCGACGCACCCATTGTCACAAGGGCCCAGCAGACCCTGTCTGCCGCCCAAACTCTGGGACTGATTGGAGGTGAAACCTGTGGAAACTAAGCTGCTTCCCTCTCTGTCTGCCGCCATAAAAGCCACGGGTCTTCGGGACGGCATGACCATTTCCTTCCATCACCATCTGCGCAATGGAGACTACATCCTGAACCTGGTGCTGGAGGAAGCCGCCCGGATGGGCATTCGGGATCTGACGGTCAATGCCAGCTCCCTATTCGATATTCATATGCCCATTGTGGGCCACATTCGCAACGGTGTGGTCACCCGTCTTCTGACGGACTATGTCTCCGGAGGCATTGGCCGGTACATCTCAGAAGGCATTCTCTCACACCGGTGGAATTCCGCTCTCACGGCACGCGGGCCACTGACATTGCCTCTGGCCGCACCCCCATCGACATCGCCTTTGTGGCAGCCCCCGCCGCCGACTGTCGGGGCAACTGCACCGGCAACTGGGCCATGCCGCCTGTGGCAGCCTGGGGTACGCCATCCCCCGACGCCACCTACGCCAAACAAGTCGTCATCCTCACAGACACCCTCTTGCCCTATCCCCTGCTGGACTGGTCCATCTCAGAAAACCTGGTAGATTACGTGGTCCAGGTGGAGGCCATCGGCGACCCCCAAAGGCATCCTCTCCGGCACCACCCGGATCACCCGGGACCCGGTGGGCCTGGTGATGGCGGACACTGCCGCCAAGGTCATCAAGCGTCGGGCCTCTTTGCAAGACGGCTTCTCCTTCCAAACTGGCGCCGGCGCTTCCCCTGGCGGCCGCCTCTCTGAAAAAGAGATTATGCTCCGGGGAGCAGATCCACGGCGCTTTGCCCTGGGCGGCATCACCGGCTACTTGGTGGAGATGCTCCGGGCCGGGCTGCTTCCGCCAGCTGATGGATGTGCAGTGCTTTGATCTGGACGCTGTGGCCTCGATCCGGGACGATCCCCGGCACCGGGAAATTTCCGCCAACCATTACGCAGGCCCAGGTACCCGGGGCGCTGTGGTGGATAGCCTGGATGTGGTCATCCTGGGTGCAACGGAAATCGATACGGACTTCAATGTCAACGTGCACACCGATTCCAACGGCTGCCTGATGGGCGGCTCCGGCGGACACACCGACGCGGCGGCCGGGGCGAAGCTCACCATGATCCTGGCGCCCCTGGTGCGGGCTCGGCTGCCCATCGTCACCGACCGGGTGACCTGCATCTCCACCCCCGGCGCCAGCATTGATGTGCTGGTAACCCAACGGGGCATCGCCGTCAATCCCCTGCGGCCGGAATTGGCCGACAAGCTCCGCCAGGCCGGGCTCCCAGTTGTGGACATCCACGACCTGAAAGCCAGGGCAGAATCCATCACCGGAGTTCCCAGGCGAATCCCCCGGGGCGACCGGTCCGTGGCTCAGGTCCTGGGCCGGGACGGCACGCTGCAGGACACAGTATGGAATCTGCCGGAAGAACTGTAAATATTTTTCTGAACCCTTGACAGCCGGGGAAAAACAGGGTATAGTACCTGTGGAATACATAATAATCTTGCATAATCGAATATTCCGCCGGTTCCAATCCCATCCCTATTGTAAACCCAGCCAATAATATGATTTGGAGTGGATAACCATGGAGCGAAAAAAAGAAAAGTGTTGGTCATGGGCGTCATCGGTGCTGATGTACACGCCGTGGGCAACCGAATCCTGTACCAGGCTTTTACGGAAGCCGGATTTGACGTCATCAACCTGGGCGTGATGGTCTCCCAAGAGGAGTACATCGCCGCCGCCATTGAGTCCAAAGCCGATGCCATTGTGGTCTCCTCCCTGTACGGTCAGGGTGAGCTGGACTGCCGCGGCATGCGGGAGAAATGTGACGAAGCGGGCCTCAAGGGCATTCCGCTGCTGGTAGGTGGCAACATCGTCATCGGGAAGCAGCGCTTCGAAGATGTAGAAGCCCGGTTTCATGCCATGGGCTTTGACCGTGCCTTCCCTCCGGGAACCATGCCTGAGGTAACCATCGCAGGCTCTGCAGGGGAAATCCTGCACATGGATCCCCCCGCAGACGAGGAGCCTCAGGACGGACGGTGATACCATGACGCCCATTTTATTAATTGATTTCGGCAGTACATATACCAAAGTCACTGCCATAGATTTAGACGGGGAAATGTTGCTGGGCACCGCCGCCTCCTACACCACTGTGGAGACGGATGTGACCGAGGGGCTTGCCAACGCCCTAACTTTGCTGGAGGCAAAGACGGGCCCCCGGTCTTTGCACACCGGTATGCCTGTTCCTCCGCCGCCGGCGGCCTGCGGATGATGGCCTCTGGCTTGGTGCCGGAGCTGACGGCCCAAGCCGCCAGACAGGCCAGCTTGGGCGCCGGAGCCAAGGTCCTCAAAACCTACGCCTTTCAGCTGACAGAAGACGACGCCGAGGAAATTGCCGCTTCAAAACCGGATATTTTCCTCCTGGTGGGGGAACCGACGGAGGCAACACAGAGTGCATCCTCCACAATGCTCAGGTTCTGGCCGATATTGGCGGGGAATTTCCCATCGTCATTGCTGGAAATCGCACAGCCTCACGGCAATGCCAGCGGATTCTCTCCGACCGGGAAGTCCATCTGTGCGAAAATGTTATGCCCAAATTCGGCGTGCTCAACATGGAGCCCGCCCAAAAGGCCATTCGGGAGGTCTTCCTCCGGCGCATTGTCAAGGCCAAAGGACTGTCCAAAACCGACTCCCTTCTATCCGGCATTCTGATGCCAACTCCGTCGGCTGTCATGCGAGCCATGGAACTGCTGGCCTGCGGCTGTGAGGAAGAATCCGGAATCGGCGACCTGCTGGCCGTGGATGTGGGCGGCGCCACCACGGATGTGTACTCCGTCTCGGAAGGCGCTCCCACCCAGGTCAATACCGTCTGCAAAGGTCTGCCAGAGCCCTTCGTCAAACGAACGGTGGAAGGCGACATTGGCATGCGCTACAGCGTCCGGGGCATTCTGGACGCCGCTGGCCCCGGGAAGCTCAGCCGCATCTCCGGCCTTCCCATCCCCCGAGTTCAAACATTGGTCCAGTTCCTGCGGGAACACACAGATACTCTTCCCAATGGAAATCCCGAGCTGGAGGCCCTGGACCGGGCCTTGGCCAGCTGCGCCATTGAGGCAGCCGTCACCCGCCACGCCGGCACCATGGAGGAGGCCTACACCCTGATGGGCCTCACCTATGTCCAGACCGGCAAGGATCTGACCCAGGTTTCCAATTTGGTGGTCACAGGCGGAAGCCTCATCCATACCGAGCAAACCTCAAAAATCGCCTCTTACGCCCTGTATGATCCTGCGCAGCCCATGTCCCTGCGGCCCAAACAGGCCCGGGTTTTGGTGGACCGGCAATACATCCTCTCCGCCATGGGGCTGCTGGCAGCCAGTCACCCAGCCTGCGCTTTGAGAATCATGAAAAAGGAGATAACGGTAGATGGAGATCCAAAATAAAAAAGATTCCCGAAGGCGAATTTATGAAACTTCGTCAGGAGGTCCTGACCCAGTGGCCCACCGGCCAGGGCGTGGATCTGGAGGACGCATTTGCCTTCCATAAGTCCCTTCCCCAGGAAAAAAATCTTTTCCAAGAAGCTCATTGCTGCCAAAGAGCAGCGCAAAACCCTGGTTCAGCCCCCGGGCCGGCGTCCCTGTCATTGAGGAGCATATCAAGCTGTTGCAGTTCCTGCAGGACGAAGGCGAAGCCGACCTGCTCCCCAGCACCATCGACAGCTACACCCGCCAGAACCGCTACGAAGAGGCAGAAAATGGCATCCGGGAGTCTATGCGCCTGGGCCGGGCCATGCTGAACGGTTTCCCCGCAGTGAACCACGGCGTATCCGGCTGCCGCCACGTGGTAAACAGCGTCCGGGTTCCCCTTCAGGTCCGTCACGGCACCCCCGACGCCCGGCTTCTCACCGAGATTTCCTATGCAGGCGGCTTCACCAGCTATGAAGGCGGCGGCATCTCCTACAACCTGCCCTACTGCAAGAGCGTCCCGCTGGAGAAGACCATTCTGGATTGGCAGTATGTGGACCGTCTCACCGGCCTGTATGAGGAGAACGGCGTATCCATCAACCGGGAGCCCTACGGCCCCTGACGGGCACCCTGGTGCCTCCCTGCGTCTCTCACGCCGTGGCCATCATTGAGGCCCTTCTGGCGGCTGAGCAGGGCGTTAAGAACATCACCGTGGGTTACGGGCAGTGCGGCAACCTCATTCAGGACGTGGCGACCATTCAGACCCTGGAAGAGCTGACCGAAGAATACCTGAAGAAATACGGCTATGGCGACGTGGTAGTCACCACCGTTCTGCACCAGTGGATGGGCGGATTCCCCGCCGATGAGCCCAAGGCTTTTGGCGTCATTTCTCTGGGCAGCACCATTGCCGCCCTGGCTAAGGCCACCAAGGTCATCGTCAAAACCCCTCACGAAGCCATTGGCATTCCCACCAAAGAAAGCCAACGCGGCCGGATTGCGGTGCACCAAGCAGGTGGTCAATATGCTCTCTGACCAGTCCATTCAGAACGTGGAGCTGGAGCTGGAGAAGGGGATCATCCGTCATGAGACCCGGCTGATCGTCGACAAATGCTTCGAACTGGGCAATGGCGACATCGCACTGGGTGTGTGCCGCGGCGTGAAAGCCGGCGTTGTGGATGTTCCCTTCGCCCCCTGCCGGGCCAATGCCGGTCAAATGCTCCCCGCCCGGGACAATGAGGGCGCTGTGCGGATCATGAACGTCGGCAACCTGCCCTTTGACAAGGAACTCCGGGACTTCCACGCAGCCAAGATGGCAAAGCGGGCCAAGGAGGAAAAACCGGAAGGTTTCCTTCCAGATGGTCATTGACGATGTCTACGCCATTGGCAAGGGCCGGCTGGTGGGCCGTCCCAGATATTAATTTTCAAAATCAAATGGAATTTGGAGGCTGTGAAGATGAAAATTGTAGATCTGATCTGTGCACCTGGACGCACTGGATTTTTACTTTGACGATCAGCGGGCCATTAAGTCCGGCGCAGGCCACGACGGCATGTTCTATACCGGCGATCCGGTGACCCAGGGGTTCCGCTTCTGTGCGGCGACCGGGTGAGTCCATCTCCGTCATGCTGGTGTTGGAAGACGGCCAGATTGCCTGGGGCGACTGTGCTGCGGTGCAGTACAGCGGCGCCGGCGGACGGGATCCCCTGTTCCTGGCGGAGGAGTTCATTCCTCTGATTGAAACCCACATCAAGCCGGTTCTGGTGGGCCGGGAAGCAGATTCTTTCCGGGATCTGTGCCGGGATATGGAAGCCATCACCATAGACGGCAAACGGCTCCACACAGCCCTGCGTTACGGTCTGTCCCAGGCCATTCTGGACGCTGTGGCCAAGGCCACTGGCCGCCTCATGTGCGAAGTGGTTGCCGATGAATACGGCTGCACCGTCACGGAAACTCCCATCCCCATCTTCACCCAGTCCGGAGACGACCGGTACAACAACGCAGACAAGATGATCATCAAGGGCGCACAGGTGCTGCCTCACGGCCTCATCAACAACGTCAAGGAGAAGCTGGGGCTCCAGGGTGAAAAAGCTGGCGGACTATGTGGCATGGCTCCGGGATCGGGTGCTCGCCAAGCGGCTGATCCCGACTATACCCCCCGTGCTGCATCTGGATGTGTATGGCACCATCGGCGCCCTCTATGGAAACAACAACTATTCCGCTATGGCCGATTATCTGGCCAAGCTGGAGGAGCTGGCCAAGCCCCTGCACCTGCGCATTGAGGGCCCCATGGACTGCGATTGCGACCGTCAGACACAGCTGGAGGCACTGGCTGGCCTCACGGCAGAGCTGGACCGCCGGGGAATCCAGGTGGAGCTGGTGGCCGACGAGTGGTGCAACACGTTGGAAGACATCAAGCTTTTCGCCGATCACAAAGCCGGCCATATGGTCCAAATCAAAACCCCCGATTTGGGCGGCATGCAAGGCCAAAGGCATTGGCGCCTACCATTGAACGGACCGGTATTTTGGCGCTCCGCCGTGCGAACCTGGCGAAGTAGTATTTCAAATCCGTCCAAAGGAGTTTTTCTTATGCCAATTCAAGTCTACAGCGAAATTGCCCCCTTCGCCGCGTTCGCTGACCGGTCCGGCCAAACTGGAGCATCTGGTACCTGGCTCTCTGGAGCGACTGCTTTTTGACGACATCCCCTATCTGAAAGGCGCTCAGACAGAGCATGACCGTTTTGCTCAAATCCTGCAGGACAACGGCGTGGAAGTGGTATATCTGTCCAAGCTCACTGCCGAGGCCCTGTCTCAGGATCAAACGCTCAAAGAAGCATTCATTCGGGATTTTACCCAAAAAAGCGGCAGCGTCGCCCACCGGTATGAGCGGGAGCTTCAGGCATACCTGGGCTCCATGGACGACGTACATGAGATGGTTCTGCACACCATGGCCGGCATTCCCTTTTCCGACCTGGCATTGAACCACACAGAGTCCCTGACCGCTATGCTTCACTGCAAGTCAGACTT
>VOFI01004216.1_pt1 | contig 24311 bp, 47 predicted proteins | sample 5384131 | NCBI WGS metagenome assembly VOFI01 (sample SAMN12384728, study PRJNA508395) | human gut metagenome | isolation source: healthy gut H | host: Homo sapiens | reverse complement strand
GTATTGCTCCAAAAGCTGCCCGTACTTCCAGTAGATTCCTCTATCTGATTTACCATTTTCAGTGGTATAATACGTTTGAATTTTTAATGTTTAAAAGTTTCATGTAGTTGAAACTTTTTTTGAATGTTGGCACGTCTAAAGGATAGATATAAGAAAAAGACAGAAAAAAGACAAGAGGTAACCGAATGAAAAGAGTACATATGAAAATTAAGGCGCTGATGCTGGCGCTTCTGGTGTTTTCAGGCACCATCCAGGCTCCGGTGCAGGCGGTAATCGCCCGGGCGGAAGAGCCTGTAAAAATAAGCTATCAGGCGTTTAATAACCCTACTGCATGGGTGATAAGCAGGCAGACGATTCGCCGTATACAGCCCCGGAGGGGAACCTATATGACCGGATTTCAGGCTGAATTACTGAATCAACCGCAGAACGTCACCGGAGGTCCTGACATATCAGGTGGAGGTGGGCGGCACTGGCTGGACGGAATGGACGGCGGGAAGTGTCATGGCCGGCCGTACAGAGGGAGATGCTCCGCTTACTGCATTCCGGGCGAGGCTGACCGACGGACTGAGCAGTCTGTATGACGTCTGCTATACGGTCCAGCAGAATGGAGCGTGGACTCCCTGGGTGAGAAACGACGAGGGGACAGCCGGTCAGGAGGGAAGCGGACTTAAAATAACGGGAATACGCATGACGATTGTCACAAAGGGCGCGGCGATACCTGGAGAAAAAGCAGCCGTACAGGGCATTGACCCAAACCGCCCTATGATAGCGCTGACATTCGACGACGGCCCTCACGCACCTGTCACCAACCGGATTCTGGACAGCCTGGAAGCGAACGGAGGACGGGCCACTTTCTTCATGGTGGGAAATCGTGTGACAGGAAAGGCAAATAAGGCGGCGGTAGCGAGGATGGCCGCACTGGGATGTGAAGTAGCCAATCATACGTATGAACATAAAGCAATTACAAAACTGGGAGCAGAGGGAATTAAGTCACAGCTGGCACGAGCCAATGACAGCATACGTCTGGCAGGCGGTGTATCCCCTGTACTCATGCGGCCGCCGGGCGGAGCGAAGAGCGACGCGGCCATGAAGACCGTCGGTTCCATGGGGATGTCTGCGGTGCTGTGGTCTATCGACACCCTGGACTGGAAGACGAAAAATAAGCAGAAGACCATCGATGCGGTCATCGGCCATGTAAAAGACGGAGATATTGTGCTGATGCACGATTTGTATGGGAGCAACCGCGGACGCCGCAGAGGTTATCATTCCAAAGCTGAAGGAAATGGGATTCCAGCTGGTGACAGTGAGCGAGCTGGCCAGCTACAGAGGCGGTATCCAACCGGGAAAGGTGTACAGCAGATTCCGGCCATAATATCATTGTAGAACCGCCGGAAATACAGTATAATTAATACGCCCGGCTCATCTGCATCGACAACACGCAGCGCCGGTAAATCCCCCGAAACTGTTCCGGCACAGTTTTGGAATCAAGGAAAGACGGGTATCTGCTATGGCGTTTAAGACGAAGAAAAGATTTAATTAAGCATTGTCTGACTTATCCGGACGTTTACGAGGACTATCCGTTTCACGATACGGAATGGGCTGTGATCCGGCACAGGAAGAATAAAAAGGTATTTGCATGGATCTATACGCGTGAGGAAAAGACCTGTGAATGTAAAATGTGATCCCGAATGGACAGAATTCTGGAGAAATGCATTTCGGGCGTTCTGCCCGGTACCATCTTAATAAGTACTGGAATACAATTTTACTGGATGGTACGGTCCCGGATCGGATATAAAAAGAATGAATCGACCTTTGACACCTAATCGTATTTGGAAAGTACTTCTATTAAATAGCCCTCCGGGCAGGATGCTGTGCACTTCGCGCCAGGGAAATATGGTTGTGCCGGAGCTCGCTTTTCATTGCTGAAATGCCTTCTCCCGCCGCTCCCGGCATTTAATATGAAAATATTACACCTTTTAGAAATTTAGTCTCTGTTTTTCCATATAACCGATGGTAGAATTTAACTATCAAATAAAAAGCGCGCAGAGAGTTGAATATAAGACAAAACAGGGAGGTTTCAATCATGAAGCATAAATTAGTATCGGTGGTACTGGCGGCGGGCCATGCTGGCATCGTCTTTAACGGGCTGTGGTTCCAAAAGCGGGAGACAACGGCAAAAAATGACAGCGGCGCCATTACATTAAAAGTATTCTCGAACCTGCCAGACAGAAAAAATGGTCAGGGCCTGGTGGAACAGATGATTATCGATGACTACATGAAGGAAAAATACGAATGTGAAAAATCGAAGTGGAAGCTCTGGACGAGGAAGCGTATAAGACGAAGTTCAAGGCATACTCCATGGAAGGCATGCCGGACGTCGTCAGTATCTGGGGACAGCCGTCCTTCCTGGACGAGGTGCTGGATGCGGGAGTGCTTGCTGAGTTAAATGAGGCAGACTATGCGGATTATGGCTTTATCTCCGGTTCCCTGGAAGGCTTTTAAGAAAGATGGAAAGCTGTATGGCCTTCCCAGAAACACAGACGTGGCCGCTTCTATTATAATGAGAAAATGTTTAAGGACAACGGCTGATGTACCCGCAACGTATGATGAATTATTAGACCTGGCTCAGAAAATCAGCGGCGCAGGGATTACACCGCTGGCCATGGACGGCGGAGACGGCTGGCCGATGGCAATCTATCTGTCCGATATCCTCTTTAAACTGACCGGCGACTATACCGGGCATTGTCAGCAACGCAGTGAGCACACAGGGGACTTTACGGACCCGGCATTCAAACAGGCGACAGGAGATTTTAAAAAGAGACGGCGGACGCCGGCCTGTTCCAGAATGGTTACGATTCCCAGGATTACGGAACGGCCATGAACTTGTTTTACCAACGGCCAGGCGGCCATGTTCTACATGGGAAGCTGGGAGGCTTCCATGGCCATGAACGAAGACATCCCGGAAGAGGTCAGAACCAATATCAGAGTCTCTTTCACCATGCCGACGATTGCCGGCGGAAAAGGTGCGGCTACAGATATTGCGGCTTGGAACGGCGGCGGTTATGCGGTGTCTGCGAAATCTGGAGGTAAAAAGAAGAGGCGATCAAATTCTTAAACTATATGTATCAGCCGGATAAGTTATCCAAGTATGGCTGGGAGAACGGCGTAGGCATGTCGGCCCAGGATCAGACCAGCTACATGAGCGGGAAAGAGACAAAAGCTTCAGATGCAGTTCGTAGAAGCAGTAAACGGGGCTCCGAGTATCTGGGACACGGTCAATGACTGCGGCCCTTCCGCATTCTGAACCAGTATTGAAAGTGAAATCAGAGCGTTTTCCAACGGCACAATCACCGTGATGAGGTTCCTTTCTAAAAATCGGCGAAGCATGCAAATAACGAACAGAGAAAAAGTATAAGCTGATTACGGCCGCCGGAGAACAAACCGGCGGCCGTAATTTTCAGAAAGGGGAAGTTTATGAAAAATTATACAGCAAACAAACTGGTCATCCTAAGCCTTGTCCTTCCGGGCCTGCTGTTGTTCGTGTTTAGATTCTGGCCCCATTTGCCTCAGTGTCTATTACGGATTTACAGACTACTCCGGAATGGGTTCCTACAATTATATCGGGCTGGAGAATTATCACAGACTGATGAAGGATCAGGTTTTCTGGACCTCCCTCAAGAATTCGCTCCTCTTAGCCATCGGCTTTATCTGCATTCAGCATCCGCTGGCGCTGATCGTGGCGGCAGTGCTGGATAAGCTGGGAGGACGGGGAAGGTTTTTTCCGCTGCGTACTTTGTGCCCAATGTTATCTCCCTTCCGTAGCGGTTATCGCATACCTGTGGAAATTTATCTATAATCCCGATTTCGGCCTGTTAAACAATATCATCAAGCTGTTGGGCGGAGACGGCGGAATCAACTGGCTCAGCCAGGGCAGGGCCATCTGGTCGGTACTGATCGTACTGATTTGGCATGGATTTGGATGGGGGATGTTAATTTACTACACGGGAATCAAAAATATAGACCCCACCCTGTATGAGGCGGCGGCCATTGACGGGGCCAATCAGAAAACCACATTCTTGCGGATCACCCTTCCGCTGATGAAGCCGGTGATTCAGGTAAATGTGACCATGGCGGTCATATCCGCATTAAAACAGATGGAGACCGTGTACCTGCTTACCAACGGCGGGCCCGGCAACAGCACGCAGTTTGCTGCAAATTACTTATATCAGCAGGCGTTTAAAGCGTTTAAGTATGGCTACGGTAATGCCATCGGCGTCATTTTCATCATCATCTGCCTGGTGGTTACCATTTTACTGAACACCGTTTCGCTGACCGCGATGAAGATGCGGGAAGGAGAAGCGGATTGAGCAGAAGGAGGGCGAAATCATGAACCAAACGGATATAAGAACGTTTTCCTGGAAAAAACGCTTCTTTGGGCGGTGCTGATTCTTGTGGCGGTCGTTCAGATCTTCCCCTTAATCTGGCTGGCAGATTTTTCCCTGGCAAGCAGCAATGAGATGTTTACCAGCGGACTTCTCGTAATCCCGAAGAAGATCCAGTGGGGAATTATGTTAAAGCTTTTATAGATGGTCATTTTCTGTTATACTTAAAAACAGTATCCTGATAAACGGACTGGCGGTCATCCTGGTGCTTCTCGTATCGATTATGGCAGGCTTCGCATGCCGCAGAATGAACTGGAAATTAAGGGGGCCTTGTGAAGACGCTTCTGCTCATGGGGGATGATGATTCCCATTCATGCGACGCTGCTTCCAAATTATAAGATATTCAATCAGCTGGGACTGACCGATACCATCTGGGCGCTGCTGATCCCGTACGTGGCATTTTCGCTTCCCCAGGGACTGTTTTTGATGTCCAGCTTCATGGAATCCATTCCGGTAGAGCTGGAGGAGGCGGCAGTCATGGACGGATGCGGATCTACCGGATCGTTTTCCGGATAATCACGCCCATGATGAAATCGTCCATCGCTACGGTGTCGATCATGACGTTTCTGAACAACTGGAATGAATTTATGATGGCCAGCACCTACTTAAGCTCGCCAAAATGGAAGACGCTTCCATTCTCGGTTCTGGAGTTTACCGGCCAGTATTCATCCAATTACGCCGTGCAGTTTGCGGTTATGGCTCTGACAGCGGCACCGGCAGTGATTGTATATATTCTGCTGAATAAACATATTACGAAAGGTGTGGCCATGGGAGCGGTCAAAGGCTAGCGCCGCCCGGCGTAAATACGCCAGGTAGCACTAGGCGCGCCCAGAAAAAAGGCGGATAGTTTAACCGGTGGAACACCCGATCAGAATGATTATAAGGAAGTACGGCCATGAGGAAGATAAAACAGTGGGTAAATCAATTAAGTGTAAAAATGAAACTGATTTTTTATGGATATTTGATTATCACGCCGGTGTTGATTCTCATATGCGCCGTGCTTTTTTATAACTATAATAAAGACCTGGAGAGCAGACTGGAAAATGACAGGAGCAGTGTCAATGCTCTGGCGGAAAGTATTTTTGTCCTGCAGTCCGATATTAAGGATTTCTCCACCTATTTCTGCATTAACGACGAGGTGCATGCCCTGCTGACCGCGAAAAATGCGGAGGAGCTGAACAAGAATGCAAAACTCTGGCTGGAGGAGGCGCCCATGCAGATCGTGCAGGACATGGTGGCGCTGAAAGGCCATATCAAGACCATTGGCATTTACCCGGAAAACGGGGTGCCCCTTATCTGCGCTGTATGGATGCCAGCGCCTACGTGCCGGACCTGGAGACCGTTAAGAAGACGGAGGTTTACCGGGATACGCTGGACAGCGACAACGGGATCTTATGGCGGAGTGTGAGCAAATACGATAAAGAAACTTATAATACCAACCGTTCTGATAAGGTAGTCTTATATAGGGGAATCTTCGACCTGACTCAGAAGAAGACGCTGGGGTATATTGTCATCGGTGTCAGCCAGGAGGTCTTTCAGGAGCTGGGGAGGGATCCTTCACAGTGACAGGAAGGCGTGCTGATTCTGGATAAATTCGGCGGTGAGCTCTCGAGAAGCGGCAGCATTCCAAAACAGGTGGCCGAATACTTAAAGTCAGACGATTTTATAAAAAGAGGACTACCAGGAACGCAAACACAACTTCACATTTGGAGATTATCAAGTGGTGTGCAGCCAGAAAGAGAAGAATTCCAGCATCGTTGTCAAGGTGGTGCCCCGGTACAGCAGGCAGATGCAGCTGACGGATATCGCCTATATGCCGATTACCCTGATGATCGGAGTTTTGCTGGGGCTCCTTCCCTGCTCCTCATCATTTCAATATCGTGACCAGGCCGTTAAAACGGGTCAGCGAGGCCATCGTCAAATTCTCGACCGGTGATTTTGACCAGCGGGTGGAGGTGGAAAACGAGGGATGAAGTCGGAGAGGTTGCGGAATGCTTTAACAAAATGGTGGAAGACATCAAGTCACTGATTGACGAAAAATTACGTCATTACTCTTCAGGGAAAAAGAGAGCGAGCTGGCCGCACTTCAGGCTCAGATTAACCCGCATTTCCTGTATAATACGCTAGTTTCCTTATACTGGCAGGCAACGGAAGCGGATAACGACGAGATTGCGGAAAGCATTCTGGCGCTGTCACAGCTGTTCCGTCTCGTTTTAAGCCAGGGAAGAAGGAAGTCACGGTAGCCCAGGAGATTGAACTGGTCTCCAGGTACTTACAGATACAGAAGATGCGTTTTTCCAGGCGGCTTCACTATGAAATCAATATGGCAGACGAGGGTGAAGGCGGTATATATCCCAAGCTGATCCTGCAGCCATTTGTGGAAAATGCCATTGTTCACGGGTTTGAAAATGTCAGCACACCCTGTTATCTGACGGTAACCGGACGTCTGGATAAGGGAAAGATCCGGTTTGAGATAAAGGATACGGGGAATCGGCATGCGCCAGGACCAGATCGACGATATCTGGGAGGAGGAGCGGCTCAGTATGCCCGTCAGAGAATCGGGCGGTATGCCATTAAAATATCAAAGAGCGTCTCGAACTCCGGTATCACGGCGATTTCGAACTGGAGATTCAGAGTGATGTGGGAAAGGGTACCAGAGTGATTCTCTGTATTCCTTTTGAGACGCCGCTCCACTAAGTTCGTGAAAGACCTCACTATACCCGATAAAGCGGGTCACGCTGAGTGGAATGACATGTATCGCACGTAAGAGACCAAAATACGGTCTCTAAGTGCTTATAACGAGGAGGAACGGAAGTGTCGGTAAAGCTGTTGGTCGCAGATGACGAAGAAGGGTAATCCGCCGTGGTGTGGCAGAAATATATCCGGCTCCATACGGACCGGTTTGACAAGATATATGAGGCTGAAAATGGCCAGGCGATCGACCTGCTCTTAAAGTATCAGCCGGACATTCTGCTTCTGGATGTCCAGATGCCGCTGAAAAATGGCCTCGATGTGATGAAGGAAGCGGGCGGGCGGGCCTGCATCATCCATCGTAGTAATCTTAAGCGGATACGATGAGTTTAAATACGCGCAGCAGGCGCTGCGTTTCAGGGCAAAGGAATACTTACTAAAACCGGCGCGGGCCGCGGATATATTAAAGTGCTTAAACCGGCTGGTGGATGACAGCCTGGGGCTGGAAGAGCCGTGTCCAGGAAGAGAACGGGACCAACCAGCTGGTAAAGCGGCCAGCTAAAGCATTGCCGAGCACTACATGGAAAATATCACGCTCCGACACCGCGGAGATCCTGGGAATAACCGGAGGCTATCTCTCACGCTGTTCCAGAAAAGCCTCAGTGCGGATTTATCGACTACCTCAATCGGGTGCGCATCGAAAGGGCATGCGTATTACTTTTAAGACGATTTGCGTATAAAAGTGGGATTCAGGATGAGAAGTATTTCTCTAAGGTGTTTAAGAAGGTGATGGGGATGTCGCCGAAGGAGTATAGGATGTCGGTGGATTAGATAGCACTTGTACCATGAGGCGCTATAAAAAGCAGCGGAGAGCAGGAACGGCTTATGCCGTTTACTGCTTCCAACCGCTGCTATAAGATAATTAAATCAGCCATGCTGGAATATACCAGTTTTTTGTCATCAATCGGTATCATGTCTGCGGCATGCATATGACAGCACCAGTTCCAATCGTCGTTTTCAAGTGGGAAGCACCAGAAAAACATTCTCTTCGCTGGGTTCCTTTTCAATTGGAGACAGGACGGAGAAATTCTTAACGGCATCCTTTGGGGCAGACCCTTTTTAATTTCTACAGGTGTGAGAATCCCATCCTGATAGATCAGCAGGTCAATTTCTTTTTGTTGCTGTCCCGATAAAAGTAAAGGGGCGGCTGTTTTCCGGCGTTGATGTAGCTTTTATAAATCTCTGAAACAACCCAGGTTTCAAAGAACTGTCCAGCCATTGCGCCGCGTTCTAAGGTTTCGGGACTGCTCCACTTTGTTAGATGGGCACATAAACCAGTGTCAGAAAGTACATTCTCGGTGCTTTAATAACCCGCTTTAAAGCATTGTTAGAGTATGGCTGTATCAGAGCTACTAAGCCGGAAGATACCAATATAGAAAGCCACTGCTTTGCGGTCGGCGCCGATACGCCAACTTCTCCGGCAATGGTTTCATAGTTTACATTGGTGGCAGTTCTTGCAGCAATTACAGACATAAAGTTTAAAAAAGGCAGATTCATCGGCTACCTGTGTCAAATCCTTAATATCCCTGCTGATAAAGGTTTCCAGATAAGATTCGTAATACTGCTCCAGATTAACAGCCTCATTTTCGTATAACCGGGGCATAGATCCTTTGAAAATCCTGGAATATACATCATAGATCATCATCGGTTCCATATCATCCATTCGTTTTATCAGCGTTGGAATATCCACCCGGAACGGAGGAAAATGATTTCCTGAAATCTCGCTGTTGGAGAGCCCCGCCATCCTGACTTCTTCCTGCCCGCCCGGCAAAGGGATTCCGTGACTCTTTTTCATCATATGAAAGGTCTGAGAGCCGGTAAGCCAAAAATCCCCGGTCGCTTGTGACGATCTGCATAAATCTTAATGTAGTCAAACAGTTCCGTAGCATACTGTACCTCGTCAATCAGTACAGGCGGCTGATATCGCTGCAAAAACATTTCAGGGGTCCCTTTTGGCAAATGCCCGAATGGTTGGGTTATCCAGAGATACAATTTTCCGCTCCTTTTCTGCCATACGGCTTAAAAGAGTAGTTTTACCCACCTGGCGTGGGCCTGTTACAATTAAAACAGGGAAGGTCTGACTGATATTTTTTATTGTGGGTTCAATCGTTCTCTCATAATACATAGTTTATCGTACCTCCTGATTGTAGTATATCCACCATATGGACTTTTATGCAGATAAAAAGTGCGATTTTATTTTGCATAAATATATCTTGAAGTCAAGAGGTGTAAGTAGAAGTATCATCTATATTTCTTTGTTTCCCCTGTTGAGTTCCTTGACCGAAGAACGTTCAATAAAAGTGGTGTCCAGAAATATGTGACGGGGGCGTCTCCAGGAGCATTCTTTTTTCGAGCAGATGATCCAATAGGAAACGGCTTATTTCGGTACCAATGTACTGAATGTTATGTCCAATGGTTGTGATGTTTTCATATTGTGACAGCGGATTTTCGTCGTAGGCGATAACACTTATATCATCAGGAATTTTATAATGCAGTTTCTTTAAGACAATCATAAGGGCCGTAAGAACATCCTGAGTAACGGCAATGATTGCGGTGGGCCTGTATTTTGTGATGGCATCTTCAATGATGGAAGCGGAGTTTTCCAATGGAAGAGGCGATATATAATTACCTTCATACGAATCAATTCTATTAACTGCCAGAGTATGCAGTAAACCCTCTTTTCTGTCTTCTGTAGGGCAGATAAGCATAATATTCCGATGGCCTCTGTCGATCAGATATTGTGTCAGTTTGCTTGTAGCGGCGTAATCATTACACATGATAGAGTCGAATTGTTGATAGGCATTCCTGAGAACCTGAAGGGAATAGACATTTGAAGAATTCAGTAATTCAAGTACATCGGAATCTTCAAACAGCGGGGTGAAGGCAATGGCCTCTACACGTGCGGCAAGAAGCGTTTGCAGATTTTTTAAAGGCTGCGTTCATAAGTGCTGTTAAATGACAGAATGACCTTATAGTTGAATTTTTCCAACTCTGTCGTGATTACGGCAGCAACCTGGTAGAAAACAGGATTAAAAAATGTTGGTAATGACGAGACCAACGGTACGGGAACGGTTAGATTTTAAGCTGCGGGCAACTGTATTGGGGATATATCCCAACTGCCTTGCGGCATCAAGAACTTTTCTTGCAGTGATATCTGTCACGGCATTGCTGTCGGAATATACTCTGGATACCGTCGCTACAGGAAACGCCGGCCAATTTTGCAACATCTCTACTGGTTACCAAATTTACACCACCTTAGTGAAATTATCATAAGTAAAACATGCACATAAATAGTTTTGAGGCAATGTGCACAAAATATATTGACAAAAGATGTCCGAAATGATATTATCTGAATATAAATTATACTATTAATTGGCTTTTTAGTAAAAAAAAAAACAAAAAATATTAAAAAAGTCTATTTTTTTTAGAAAAGTTGTATACGTTTACATTTTGCTGATTATTAAAATGGGCGATGAAAGGAGGACAAATTATTTTTTTTTGGTAAAAAAATGTAAACGTATACATTTTAAAACATATGACTAAAAGGAGAAGATAATCTATGAAAAAAAAAGAATGGTGAGCAGTTTACTGGCAGTGGCAATGATAACGACCCTTCTCGGAGGCTGTGGTACGAAACAGGGGAGACTACAAAGACGGAACAGGCTGTTGCAGAAACAGAAAAAAACAGAAGGAAATACCGATGCGGCTAAGGAATCGGAAGTTTTAGCAGGTGGCACGGAGGTAGAGCTGTCCTTTTGGTATCCAATCAGCCAGGAATCAGAGGCCAACTGGTATGCAATGATGGTTCAGAAATTTAATGAAGAGTATGCGGGCAAGATAAAGATACTTTGAAACTGCTAATACACGGGGAGAGTCCTTTGCCTATGAGGATAAAGTCAGCGCTGCCGCTGCAACGAACAGCCTTCCGGATATTCTGATGGCAGATGGACCAAATGTGGCGAGCTATGCATACTCCAATATGTTTATTCCGATAGAAGATTATTTTACGGAAGAGGAAATGAAAGATTTTCTTCCATCGACAATCGCTCAGGGAACGTATGACGGCCATTTCTATGCAGTAGGTATGGGGGAGGGAATTATTAATATTTATTATAATAAGGATATGCTGGATGCAGCCGGTATTACAGCTCCTGAAAAGATTGAGGACGCATGGACATGGGACGAGTATTATGAAGTCTGCAAAAAGTTGACCAAAGATGGTATCTATGGGGGAATTTTATTCAAGAGAAGAGCGGTGAATGGATTATTGTGGCATTCCAGCCATTTTTAGTTGCGAATGGGGCACAGCTGCTTTCCGACGATGGCAGCAAAGCGGAGGGATATATAAATTCAGAGAAGGCCATCCAGACGGGTATCTATCTCCAGAAGTTTGCAGATGAGGGGCTGATCAATGTCGATCCTACAGCGACAGAGTTTCAGGAAGGCAAATGTGCAACCAAGCTGGCGGGAGCATGGATTATACCAACGCTTGAACAGGCTGATTTTAATTGGGGGGGGTAACGTATATTCCGCAGAAAGAGGCTTATGCGGGAAGTACATCAGGCGGCTGGACAGTAGGCGTTACGCCAAACTGCCAGAATGCAGATGCAGCCATGGAATTTATTCATTACTTATCCAGTCCTGAGGCCTGTGCAAGCTTTACCGTAGACGGACCGGCTTACCCGCCAGTGCGGTATTCTGCGTATGATTTACTCGATATTTATGATGATGGACCGAATAAGATCATAAAGGAAACTTTATTTGAAGAAGGTCATGCACGTCCGGCCACACCAAACTATCCAATCTTTACACAGAAATTCTCAGAAGCGTTTTACGACATTCTGTTAGGTGCTGATGTGAAGACTTCTCTTGATGATATTGCAAACTCCTTCGATAAAAGAGTGGGAAGCAACGTATGCAAAGTAAATAATATGGGAAGGGAGGAAGCCTGGTGAAATGGGTGAGGCAAATTTTAGAAAAAATGAAATCCAGCTATTCCAGGAGACAGAGAAATACAGCCTATATTTTGTAGCACCGGCGTTAATATTACTCTTGCTATTCCTTATTATACCTGCATTTATGGCTTTGGGGTTTAGCTTTACAGACTTTTACGTCCTGGCACCAGATCGTATGGAGATGGTGGGAGTGGATAATTACGCTTCATTGCTCTCGGATGAACTGTTTTTTAAATGTTTACGAAATACTTTTTATTTTACAGTAGTAATTGTGCCGGTTGAAGCGGTAATCGCTATGGGTCTGGCTATTTTAGTAAATCGAAAAATAGTTGGACGGACGTTTTTCAGAACCGCTTATTTTGCTCCTGTAATCTCATCATTAACCGTCGTATCCATTTTGTGGGTATGTTTATACAACCCGAATGACGGTCTGTTTAACGCAATTCTGAACATGGTCGGGCTGCCTAGTCAGCGCTTTTACGAAGCGCTGACCAGGCAATGAATTCTATTCTGGTCATGTCAATCTGGCAGGGAGTTGGCTATCAGATGATCATTTTTATTGCAGGATTAAATGGAATATCGCAGGAACTTTATGAGGCGGCGGCCATCGACGGGGCCAATTCCGTGAAGAAGTTCTTCTACATTACTCTTCCAGGATTAAGAAATGTGATCTCATTTATTGTGGTTTACGTAACGATTCAGGCATTTAAGGTATTTACACAGCCTTATATTATGACCTTTGGAGGGCCTCAGAACAGCACCAGGACGTTGGTATACTATATTTACCAGCAGGGCTTTCAATATAAGAAGGCTGGCTACGCATCTGCCATGGCAGTAGTCTTTTTCCTGATTGTGGTATTGGTGTCCATGGCGCTTAAACGTCTTTTAATTGAACGGGACTGAGAGGAGGAACGAGAGTGGGAATTAAAAAGCAGACTGCTTAACCGAATACTGATGTATACACTCAACATTTTTCTTGCCGTCGTGTTCCTGGCTCCGCTTGTATGGATGGTGGTATCATCAGTAAAACCTGAGGTCAACATATTTGCAGATATGACTTCCGTGAGGGCATTTCTGCCCATTAGCGGGAGCCTCGATAATTACCGGTCTATCCTGGAGAAGGGAGATCGTGAGAACAATGCTTAACAGCCTTTATTACGTTACGATTATGATCGGATTGGGATTAATCGTTAATTCCATGTTGCGGTTTTGCTCTTGCAAAGCTTCAATTCAGGGGCGTGATTTTTTGTTCAGCTTGATTGTAGCACTTATTATTATTCCGTTGGAAAGCATTATACTGCCGTTGTACTTTATGATCTTTAAAGTTCAAGATGCTGAACACTTTTTCTGCACTTATAGCGCCGTTTACGGCCAACTGCTTCAGTATCTTTCTGTTTCGTCAGTTTTTCGTGGATATTCCGGATTCACTTCTGGAGGCAGCATATATTTGATGGAGCGTCTCCTTTAAAGGCATTTTTAAGATTGTGCTTCCTTTGTCGTTCCCGGTGTACGCGACCGTGTTGATTCTGCAGTTTATCGAACACTGGGGAGACTTTTTATGGCCGGTTTTGGTGACCGACGACAGGACAAAGACCGTGCAGCTGGGACTTCAGACGTTGTTTACGGCCCCTCCAGTTCACTATGGACCAATTTTTGCGGCGTTGACATTAAGCACGCTTCCGGTAGTAGTCATGTTTATTTTCTTCCAGAAGTATTATGTACAGGGTATCGCCCAGTCGGGGGATAAAAGGATAGGAAAGGATTACAGAATAAAAATGGGCAATGTAAATAAGAATATAGAAGAAGCTGCGAGGGGCGACAGCCTATGTTATGGAGCGGCATGAGGAAATTAAGAATAACCCGCTGAGACAAAAGTATCATTTTGAGGTTCCGGCTGGCTGGTGCAACGATCCTAATGGTTTTCCATCCTGGGTGGAAAATACCATTTGTTTTACCAGCATATGCCATATGTATCAGAACCAGGTGATTATAAGATGTATTGGGGGCATGCAGTCAGTGAGAATCTGGTAGACTGGGAAGACCTTCCGTAGCATTGGCACCTGTTGACGAATGTGATGGGAGGCTGCTGGTCTGGCTGTGCGCTGGAACTGATCAGAAGGTATATTTAATGTATACGGGACTCGATGCCCGGAATGGTATGCAGCAGGGGCAGTGTATGGCTGTCAGCGATGATGGGATACATTTTACAAAGACAGAGGACAGTCCTATTTTGGCTGATACTCTTTGCGAAGCAGATAAGAAGGACTTCAGAGACCCTTACATTTGGGCGTCAGAACGGGGAGTGGAATATGATTCTGGGATCTACAAAGAATCATTTTGCGCAAGCACTCCTTTATCGCTCGAATGATTTAAAAAACTGGCGTTTCATCAATACAATGGCCGAGAGTCTGGGGGAATTAGGGTCTGTATGTGAGTGCCCTAATTTCTTTGAAATTGGAGGAAAACACATCCTGTTTATTTCGCCGCATGGGTTGAATCTTAGAAAGTCTGTATATTTAACCGGGGACTTCAATTATCCGGCCGGAAAGTTTTTCTGGGATACGTATGGGGAAATTGACTGGGGAATGGATTACTATGCCCGCAGGTAATTAAAGACGGAAACGGCCGCTGTATTATGATTGGCTGGATGAACAGCTGGAACTGGATGCCGTGGTGTGACGGCACCTATTATACATCGAAAATGGGCTGGTGCGGTGGAATGGCACTGCCCAGAGAACTGCGTCTGGATGAACTGGGACGGCTGCATTTTGAGCCTGTACAGGAGCTAAAGAATTATCGGACTGAACCGGCAGAAATGGTTTCCGAAACTGCAGGCGAAGAGGGATCTCCATAGAAACGGCAGATAATTCCCATTGTGAAATGATAATTGATTTTAACTTGAAGGGGACGACGGCTGAAATCATCCAGTTGGAGGTTAAGAGCAATGAAAAGAGAAGGTTCTTGTAAACTTAAACCTGAAGCTTGGAGAAATAGAATTTGACCGTTCCCATACCTTTGACCATTTGAAGAGTAAAAAGACGCTGCTCTTTCCGCTCGGTCAGTGAAACGGCCTGCCGTATTCATGTGTTTATTGATTCCGCATCGGTGGAGTTGTTTACCGATGACTATATGACCTGTATGACAAATACAGTTTATGTTCCAGAAAATGCAGACCGTATTAAAATACGCGGAATAGGCGGTATGGTTAAGATTTTAAAGGTTCAGTCCTGGGCGATCAAAAAAAATTGAAAATTTATATTTCTAAAAAAATATCTCTTGACTCTCACGCTGCGTCATACGTTATAGTAAAAAATGAAGGCGGTGATAACTATGAGACTGACAGTAAGCGAGACAGCAAAATTAACGAATATCAGTGTGCGCACACTCCATTACTATGATGAGATAGGGCTGCTCAAACCAACCGACACGACGGAAGCGGGGTACCGTTATTACGACGAAGAGGCGCTGACAGCGCTGCAGCAGATTTTTGCTGTACCGGGAACTGGATTTTCCTCTGAAGGAAATCAAAGACATGTTGTCGAAGCCTGACTATGACCGCCAGGAAGCACTTGCGGCCCATAAGTCGCTGCTCTTGCTGAAGATCGAGCGGCTGCGCCGGCTGACCGGACTGGTGGACAGTATGATGAGAGGAGAAAACACCATGAGTTTTCAGGAATTTGATATGCACGAGATAGAAGAAGCAAAGAAAAAGTACGCGAAAGAAGCGAAGGAACGCTGGGGGTGACACGGAGGCGTACCGCGAAAGTGAAAAGAAGACTTCCCACTACGGAGAGGAAAAGTGGAAGGCTTTAAACGGAGAAATGAGTGATATTTTCCGGGAATTTGCGGAGTGCGCCCAGGCTGGTGAGACGCCTGAGGGCAGCCGTGCGGCCGGATTAGTGGAGCGGTGGAGGAGCCATATCACCGAAAAAACTACTACGAATGCACCCTGGAAATCCTGGAGGGACTGGGAAAAATGTACGTGGGGACGGACGTTTTAAAGAAAATATCGACCAGTTCGGCGAACACACAGCCGAATTTATGAGCCGGGCGATAGAAAGCTACCGCAAACGGTAAATAATGGAAAATGGGCTGAAAAGCGCCGCAAACGTGGTAAAAACACAAAAACACAGGAAAATAGCAAAAGTACACAAAAAACGCTGCGCCATAGCATTGTATAATAGTGCATAATGACATGAAATAAAGAACGCCTAAAAAGTACAGTATGGTTACAAGAGTATATTTTCATAGTTTTCAGTTTAGAACCTCTTTTTGTCAATTGTAATAAATTTTAAGAAATCGGGTGACTTTTTAATTAAGAAAAAAATCACAGAAAGAACATTGACTTTAAACGTTTGGAGTGATAAACTGACTCTCGACTTGAGGGCATAGGACAACCGAAAGTCATGACACACCCTAAGACATAACAAAAAAGACACCTATGTAGTCGCAAGGAGGAGAACAATTATGAAACTGACAGCAAAGAAACTCGTACTTACAGGCATCGCGGTATTAACTATGGCATCAATCTCTGCATGTGGCAGCGGTACAACTGCTGAGACAACTGCAGCAACAGAAGCTGAAGTTACAACAGAAGCAACAACAGAAGCAGTTACAACAGAAGAAGCTGCAGATGAGACTACTGAAGGAGAAGCTGCAGACGCAGAGTCTACAGAAGCAGTAGATTCTGAGGATAAGCTTCCGCAGAAGAGTCTTCTGAAGAAGTTGAAGCTGCATCTCTTGAAGACGCAGAAGCAGTAACAGAAGAAGCTACAACAGCAGCGAACTAATCAGAACTGACATAAGCTGTTACAGCAAAAAAAAGCAATTTATTTTGGGCGGAGACGAAAGTGTCTCCGCCCTTTCTGATTATAAAAAAGAAAAAAGTTGACAAACGCTTTCCGTTATAACAGAATAGGGATAACGGGAAAGGAGGCGTCACATGAAGATTACTTATATCCATCACAGCTCTTTTTTTAGTGGAGCTGGAATCGGTTTATCTGCTGTTTGATTATACGGAGGAACGATTCCCGGATGAAGCGGGAAAACCACTTCTGGTATTGGCAAGCCACAGGCATGGAGACCACTATTCGCCTGTGATTTTTGATTTGATAAAGGAACATGGAAACGTCAGGTTTGTCCTGTCCAACGATATCTGGAGGAAGCGCCTGCCGGAGGAGGTGCGGCCGCTTACGGATTCCCCTAAAGCATGGGGGAGACGGCGAAGCCAGGCTGGAGAACGGTATAATCCGGCAGCTCACGGGAACCCGGAGAATCAGATAGAAGATGGAGTGATATCTGACGCCTGTTTGACCATCCATACTTATAAATCGACGGATGAAGGTGTGGCGTTTCTGATTGAGGCGGAGGCAAAACCATCTATCATGCGGGAGACTTAAATAACTGGAGATGGGAGGGCGAACCGGATAACTGGAACGACTCCATGGCTAAAAAATACAGTGCTCAGATTGATAAAATGGCCGGAATGCACCTGGATGTGGCTTTTTGCCGCTGGATCCGGCAGGAGGATGATTTTTATCTGGGAATGGACGAATTCCTGCATAAAGTGGATGTGAAACATGTATTTCCCATGCATTGCTGGGGAGATTATTCTGTGATAGGGAAGATCCGGGCACTCGGCTGTTCGGCCGGTTACAGAGACAGGATTGAAGAGATTACTGGGGATGGGGAGGTCTTTACAGAGGAAGATGAACGTTTCGTGTGAGTTAAGCGGGGAGGAACAGCGGGAGATCCTGGACGCCGCCATGCAGGCGGGCCACATTCTGCTGGAAAAAATGGAGCCGAGATTTTCCGGGTGGAGGAGACGATCGACAGAATTTGCCACTATTACGGAATCGAGTCGGGAAACGCATTTGTGTTGAGCAATGGGATTTTTATTACCTCGGGAAATGAGAGGGAAGAGATCTTTGCAAAGGTCCAGCATATCCCGGTGAGCGGAGTCCATCTAAACCGGGTGGCCGCGGTGAACCAGCTGTCCAGGGAGATCGTGGAGGGGCGGTATACCATAGGCGAAGTGAGGGAACGGCTGGATAGAGATCCGCGTCATGCCCGGAAAGACGAAGACCATGCAGATCCTGGCCTCCGGTGTGGGAAGCGCATGCTTCTGTATGCTGTTCGGGGGCAATTTCATGGACAGCGCGGCGGCTTTTTGTGTCGGGCGTGCTCCTGTATTTTTACGTGCTGTATATCAGCGGCCCGCATTTATCGAAGATTGTGGGAAATATCGGAGGAGGTGCACTGGTGACCTTTCTCTGTTCCGTGATGTATCTGCTTTCCGTAGGGCAGCACTTGAATTTCATGATTATCGGTTCCATCATGCCTCTGGTGCCGGGAGTGGCGTTTACCAACGCCATACGGGATATCGCAGATGGGGACTACATCTCCGGATCCGTGCGGATGCTGGATGCTCTGCTGGTATTTTTCTGTATTGCCATGGGCGTTGGACTTGTGTTCAGCCTGTTCCGTGGGCTGACGGGAGGTGTGATGCTGTGACACTGCTCATTTCTGTGGCGGCGGCCGTCGGAGGGACGGTTTCGTTTTCCCTTCTGTTCGGGGGTTCCCACAAAGTATTATCCATACTGTGGACTGATCGGCGGAGCCGGCTGGGCCGTTTACTCCATTTTGATTCAGAGCAGCACCGCGCCGGCTGCTGCGCTCTTTGCCACGATCGTGGTGATCCTGCTGTCGCGGCTTTTTGCGGTCAGGGAGCGGTGCCCGGTTACCATATTTCTGATTTCCGGTATATTTCCGCTGGTACCGGGAGCCGGGGTATATTGGACCGCCTATTATATTGTGACAAATGAGCTGGACAAGGCGTCTCAGACCGGTTATATGGCCCCTTAAGGTGGCGGTGGCCATCGTCCTGGGGGATCGTGTTTGTGTTTGAACTGCCGCAGGGGATATTCAGGGTGTTTTCGAAGAAAGAAGAGAAACAGGGTAATCCGCGAAGCCGGTAACAGGCCCGGCGGAGTGCTCATCATAAGGAGGTACGGCATGAGGATGCTGATTAAAAATATCCGGATTGTGAGTCCGGGAAATGGACTCGACAGAACGGGTTCTATCGTAATTTCGGACGGAACCATTCTTCGCGTGGGAGACTGCGCGGAGACGGACGGTGAATTTGACACGGTCATCGACGGCAAAGGGCTGTCGCGGCGCCGGGACTCGTGGATGTACACGTGCATTTCCGGATCCGGGGCTTACGTATAAAGAAGATATTCATACCGGCGCTGCCGCTGCGGCAAAGGCGGTTTCACGACGGTTGTCTGCATGGCGAATACGAAGCCGCCGGTGGATAATGTGGAGACGCTCCGGTACGTTATCGAGGAGGGAAAGAAGACCGGGATTCATGTGCTTCAGGCCGCCGCGGTGACAGTGGGACTCGCCGGGAAGGAACTGACCGACATGGAGGCGCTGAAGGCCCATGGGGCGGCAGGCTTTACTGACGACGGGATACCGATCATGGATGAGAAGCTTTTAAAGACAGCCATGGAGGAGGCGGCGTGTCTGGATCTTCCGCTAAGCTTCCATGAGGAAGACCCGGCGTTTATTGTCAACAATGGAATTAACCACGGCGCTGTCTCGGACGAGCTGGGGATCTATGGCTCACCGGCACTGGCGGAGGATTCTCTGGTGGCCCGCGACTGCATGATCGCCCTGCACACAGGGGCCGAGGTGGATATTCAGCATATCAGCTCCGAGGGCGCGGTGCGGATGGTGAAGCTGGCGAAGGAGCTGGGAGCGCGGGTATACGCGGAGGTTACGCCGCACCATTTTACACTGACGGAAAACGCGGTTCTGGAGCATGGGACTCTGGCGAAGATGAACCCGCCTCTCCGGACGGAACGGGACCGCCAGGCTATAATAGAGGGCCTAAAAAACGGCAGCATTGATATGATTGCCACGGACCACGCCCCGCACAGTGCAGAAGAGAAGGCCAGACCGCTGACGCAGGCGCCCAGCGGGATTATCGGGCTTGAGACGGCGCTGGGGCTGGCAGTCACGAATCTGGTTCGCCCGGGCCATTTAAGCCTGCTTGAGCTGATGGAGAAGATGAGCCTGAATCCGGCGAAGCTCTACCATCTGGATTCCGGTTCCGTGGAAGAAGGTAAGGCGGCGGACCTGGTGCTGTTTGATCCGGAGGAAGAGTGGACCGTAGGGGAATTTGCGTCGAAATCTCTAATTCCCCGTTTACCGGAAGCAGACTGTACGGAAAAGTAAAATACACGATCTGCGGCGGGAAAATCGTTTATCGGGACGGAGAATAAGGCCGGAGGGGGAAGATTTGATGAATAAATATACGACTATCCTTTTCGATGTGGACGGAACGCTTCTCGATTTCGATTCCGCGGAGGAAAATGGGCTTGCCAGTGTGTTTAAAGAGTATGAAGAAAGCGGAGTATGCCGGACGGCGGATTTAATCGGAACGTACCGCAGGGTGAACCGCGGCTTATGGGATGCCTATGAGAAAGGTCTCATTACGAAAGACCATATTACGGATACCAGATTCGGCGCCGTATTTGAGGCCCACGGCATTACTGCCGACGGGATACAGACCGAGCACAATTACAGGGAAATCCTGAATCATACGGCGATTGTCATGCCGGAGGCCGTGGAGGTGCTGGAGTATTTGCAGGATCGGTATGACCTGTATGTGGTGACAAACGGTTTTTACGGAGACTCAGAAGATGCGGATGGCGGATTCCGGTCTGGACCGGTACTTTTAAGAAATCCTTTATTTCAGAGGAAGTCGGGTACCAGAAGCCGCAGAAAGAGTATTTTGACCGCTGCTTTGAGGCGATGCCGGGAGCGGAGAGAAGAACGGACCCTGATCGTGGGAGACTCCTTAAACTCGGATATAAAAGGTGGAAATATGGGAATCGACACCTGCTGGTTTAATCCGCAGGGGGCTGTTCTTACCGCTGGTGTCAAGGTTGACCGGGAGATCCGGTCGCTTAAGGAGCTGAAGGAATTTTTGTAGTCAGCAGGCGGAACTGCCTGATAGATTGGTGTCTGATTTGTGTAAAGGGAGGGCGTGCATGGGGATAAATGGAGGTGAAAACGGAATGTTTGTGGATTATGACCACAGCATTGTGAGTCTGAGCTGTTCGATACTGAAGCATTATGGGGCAGAATACCACCATAAGACGTTCGAACCGATGGATGAGCTTCTTCAGCACCCATACAAGCATGTGGTGATTATGCTGTTTGATGGCCTGGGGATGGAGGTGCTCCGCCGCCATCTGCCTGAAAACAGTTTTTTAAGGAGCCACGCGCTTGGGGAACTGTCTCGGTCTTTCCGCCGACCACCACGGCCGCGACGACTTCCATCGAGAGCGGCTTAACACCGGCGGAACACGGATGGCTCGGCTGGAATCTGTATTTCCCTGAACTGGGCGATATCGTTCGCTCTTTCCCAACACCCGGAGAGAGGTACGCAGGAGCAGGCCGCAAAGTTCCATGCGGCGAGACAGTATCTGCGGTACCGAACGGTCTATGAGAAAATAGAGGAGACAGGGGAATGCAAAAGCATATGTCGTCTCTCTGTACGGCTCCGCCAAATTACCAAATATGAGGAGCTGTTTGACACGGTAAAAAGGCCTGTGCGGGAAAGAAGAAAGAAACTATATTTATGCCTACTGGGGTGAACCGGATTATACGATGCACGACGCCGGATGCTGTCATGAGTCGGTTACTGAAATTATCAGGGACATTGACCAGCGCGTTGAGCGGCTCTGCCGTGACCTCGAGGATACGCTTCTCATCGTGACGGCCGATCACGGTCACGGAGATACCGGATATTTCCTGATCCGGGATTATCCCGAACTGGACCGGATGCTGGAGCGCCCGCCTGTGATAGAAGCCAGGGCGGCGTCCTTCTATGTGAAACAGGAATACCTGGCGCAGTTTCCGGATCTGTTTAAACGGCTCTTTGGGGGATCAGTTTTTGCTGCTGTCCAAAGACGCGGTTCTGGGGCAGAATATATTCGGAGGCGGTGTTCCCCCATCCGAGATTGCCGGAGCTTATGGGCGACTATCTGGCGGTAGCGGTAAGCTGCATGGGGATCAATTACGAAGACAGCGACAGTAAATGGAAGTCCAATCACTCAGGCTTTACGGAACGGGAGATGAAGGTTCCTTTTTATCGCGGTGGAAAAAAGGTAACGAATGAAATGAATCAACATTATGAGCAAATAAGGAGGTACAAAATATGCTGCAGGCAGGAACAAAAGCACCAGATTTTACATTGAACGATAAGGACGGCAATCCCGTAACACTCTCCTCTTTTCTGGGGAAGAAGGTCGGTTCTCTATTTTTATCCGAGGGATAACACACCGGGCTGCACCCGTGAGGCGTGTGTGCCTTTGCCGGCGCATATGCGGGATATCAGCAGAGGGGCGTGGAAGTCATCGGAGTGAGCAAGGACAGCGTAAAGAGCCACAGTAGCTTTGCCCAGAAACATGAACTGCCCTTCATTCTGGTATCCGATCCGGAGCTGGAGGCCATAAAGGCGTATGACGTCTGGCAGGAGAAAAAGCTTTATGGAAAAGTATCCATGGGCGTGGTCAGAAGCACCTTCGTGATCGATGAGAACGGTGTGATTGAAAAGGTCTTCGAAAAGTAAAACCGGATACGAACGCACAGGAGATTCTGGAGTATCTGGATGAAAAGGCAAATGCATAAAGAAGGTACGCCGAAAAACCGGGGGCAGTGACAGCCTCCGGTTTTCGCTGTTTACAGGCTGCGTTCCAAATCAAAGAAATTATAAAAAATCTTCTTTACAGAAGTACTTTTTAGTATGCTACCATGGTAGCACATGAAAATGCAGAGGAGGAAACAACAATTATGAAGAAGAGCGTTATGGTAATGGTGGCAGCCCTGGGGCTGATGGCAATGGTATCCGGGTGTTCCGGACAGGCGGCCGGTAATACGGCGGCGGAGACAGCAGAAACGACTGGAAAAGCGGCGGATACGACGGCGTGGAGGCTGATGCGGATACCAGTGCGGATACGAAGGCACCCGAGGCGGAGGCTTCTGAGGCAGGAGCCGCGGGCGGTACATTTACAGTAGGATTTGATCAGAATTTCCGCCTATGGGGTTTGTGGGCGATGATGGAGAGTACACCGGTTTTGACCTGGAGGTGGCAAAGGAGGTCGCTGAACGTCTCGGACTGGAGTTTGTTCCCCAGCCGGTTGACTGGGCGGCAAAGGATATGGAGCTGGAGTCCGGTAATATCGACTGTATCTGGAACGGATTTACCATGACAGGCCGTGAGGACGATTATACATGGTCGGAAGCCTATATGGCGAATCAGCAGGTATTTGTGGTGACAGCGGAGTCCGGCATCAAGACTCTGGCGGATTTGGCCGGAAAGGTAGTGGAGGTTCAGGCGGGAGTCCTCCGCGGAAGCGGCATTAAAAGACGATCCGGATCTGACGGGGACATTTGGGACGCTTCAGACGACACCGGACTATAATACGGCCTTTATGGATTTACAGATGGGAGCGGTCGATGCCATCGCCATGGACGAGGTAGTGGCCCGTTTCCAGATCGAGCAGAGACAGGTTGATTTCATCGTATTGGATGAGACGCTTGCCGCGGAAAACTATGCGGTTGGATTCAAGAAGGGAAATGACACCTTAAAGGATCAGGTTCAGGAACAGCTGGAAGCACTGGCGGCAGACGGTACCCTGGCGAAGATATCCGAGAAGTGGTTCGATAAAGATATCACAACGATTGGTAAATAGAGACAGGGGAAGACCATGACTTTAACGAAGATTTTTTTCACAGCTGGCAGGAGGCATGTGGATCAGCATCCAGATATTTTTGTGACGCTTATTTTTTTCCCTGCCTCTGGGACTTTTCATATCCTTTGGCAGGATGTCGAAAAATCCTGTAATCAGAACCATTGTAAAATTTTATATTTCAGTCATGAGAGGGAACACCTCTGATGCTGCAGCTGATGGTGGTCTATTTCGGTCCGTATTATCTGTTCAAAATAAAAGTGGGGAATAATTACCGCCTCTGGGCGGCCTTTATCGGCTTTGTGGTCAACTACGCCGCCTACTTCGCAGAGATTTACCGCAGCGGGATCCAGTCCATGCCCCAGGGCCAGTACGAGGCGGCGAAGCTGCTGGGATAT
>VOFI01002045.1_pt1 | contig 24311 bp, 40 predicted proteins | sample 5384131 | NCBI WGS metagenome assembly VOFI01 (sample SAMN12384728, study PRJNA508395) | human gut metagenome | isolation source: healthy gut H | host: Homo sapiens | reverse complement strand
CTGTTATTTTCCACCACGATGAATTCCAGGTTCTTATAGGTTGCGCGTTCCTCTATGCCCCCTGGATACAGGTGTCCAGATCCATATGGTGATCCCTTATTTGGAATAATAACGGAAACAAGGGGATTGTCCTTAATCCGGTATACCGAATGGTATATTCCAATCGACTCCCTTTTCCACTTTTTCCGCCTCAATCCCTACTCTGTCATAATGGGCCATAATCGCCCCTGGCTCCTGCCTCAAACGCATACAGCTTGCTTTCGGGGTTGCTGGCCGTGGAACCTGATGGCAGCGCCAATGATATAAAACCTTGGGGATATGGCGATTTTTGCTGCCCGTTCCGTACAGCGGAAGATAAAGTCATAATCCTGCGCTCCGTCAAATTCATGGCAAAATCCGCCGACCTCTGCCGCAAGCTCATGGCTCACCACAAACAGATGGCAGATATAATTGACGCTGCGGAGCAGATCGATATTAAAGTCTGGTTTGAAATGGGGATCGAAGAGCGCCCCCCGTCCATGTCCAGCTTATCTTCATCTGAATAGAGAACATCGCATTCCGGATTTTCATTAATCTTCTTTGCACATTCATATAAAGCATCCGGTGTCATCATATCGTCATGGTCCGCCAGGACGATAAAATCCCCGTCCGCCATATCGATTTGCGGCATTCGTATTACCGGAAATCATTATTCTCTCCCAGAATCACATATTTAAAGCGCCTGTCTTTTCCGCATAGCGCCGAGTACACGCTCCACGCTTCGCCTCTCGGACTTCCGTCCGCAACGCAGACCTCCCATTTTGCGTAGGTCTGTGCCAGAATTGAATCAAGCATCTCTTTCAGATAGCGTTCCGGCGTCTTGTAAACCGGTATGACAATGGAAAATTTCGGCATGTAGTCAAACCGCTCCTGCCTCCTGCCGCCCAGTTCCTCATTTGAAGGCTTTGTCAGGGAATACCACCTCGCCATAGTCGTAATCATTGTCAACCCCTGAAGCTTGTGTTTTGATTTGAGCAGAAGGGCCTTTAACCCATTCTCTTCCAGAAATCAAGACAGACGTGAACCGTCTCCATATTCATCAGATCCCGGATCTTCTGTATTTATGGTAAATACGCTTCTTTTTCTTTATTAAATCCTCATTATATTTAACCCGGATCCGCCTGTTTTCACCACGGATTACCAGATAATAGTCTTTCCCCGGACGTAAGGGAACTGAATATCAAATCAAATTCCCGATCCATCACTCTGCCCAAAATAAATCTGGCCTCACATCGTCCCTTCTGGTCGGGACATAGCTTGTGTTCCAGAGAATGGCGGGCCTCGTCCTCCACATCAAACGCAATCTTCGCATCCGGCGTCTTAATGGCCCTGCCGTTGACTCGTATCCAATTCCTCACGTATCCACTACATCTTCAAATTTCATCCCTGCCCTGCTGTTCCCGGCCGGCTTCCGTCCGCATTACACGGGGTTTTGCCTCTGTCCAGTGGATTACTCGGATGATGATTCTCCTCAAAGTTCAGCCTCTTCCTCAATCACAAGGGCCGCTTCATCACTCTTGAATTAATAGACAGAATATACTCCAAAGACCGTCCTGATGAAAATTTGTACAGACCCCAGGGAAGCACACATGCCGATGAGAACCGGGGGCCATTCCTGCCGGAAAATCATACCAGTATAATAATTTCATAATAAGATAAACAAATGCTACCACCATGCTTTACGGCGGCTGCACAGATACTGCCGAAAATTGTCGCCAGGCGCAGTCCCACTTTCGTGTAAGAGGTAATGCTCAGCATGGCATCGTATAATTTATAAAAGTTGTTGTGCGTCTTCCCGGCTCTTCTCTCTCCGGCTGGATATAAAGGAATCTCTTTTTCGCTTATATCCCAGTTCCGCCACAATGCCACGTAAGAACGGGGGTCGGATCGTCCAGTCCGCGGAGTATCTCGATAAAGTCCCTGTCATAGAGTCCGGAGCCGGTAAAATGTTCTATCTGCTCAACATCGGACAGCCTCTTTATCATTTTATAATAACAGCTTCTAAGCCAGTACATGACCGGATTCTCTTTGCTGCCTTTTTTAATTCCGATTACAATTTTATAGCCGTTCTCCCATTCTCTGACATACTGTGGAATCAGTTCCACCGGATCCTGAAAATCCGCTACCATACTGATCACGCAGTCTCCGGTTACCTGGAGCATTCCATAATAGGGAATTAAACTGGCCGAAATTCTTTGCATTGAAGATAGCCTTGATGCGGCGGTTTTCACTGCAGAGCCTGCGAAAAAGAATCGGCCGCGTATTATCAGATGAATCATTATCAATAAATACCAGCTCATAATCATAGCCCGGCAGATCCGTTCCATGGTTTTTTTTACAATCTCTTCGCTGATAGGGCCGACATTTTTCTTCTTCGTTGTAACAGGGTATTAAAATGCTGATTTTTCTTCATTTGAAAATATCTCTCTTTTCTATTTTCCTGTTCTATAGGAAACGTCATACATCTTTTTCCTTATGACGTTTCCTGTGCCGATTTTTGCTGCGTAAACGCAGAAGCTTCCTTGCAAAATCGTGTACATCCCCCGGAGGGTTATTAAACGGCAATTTTTTTGTCGTTTACTATAAAACTTTTTCCTGTTTTGAACGCTCCCTTTATTCTAAACGCCTTTTGCTGTATTTGACAACCTACAATTTTCTTAAAATATTAAGGATTCCCTGCTCAAAATGGTTTCCGAGTCCATCCTGTCACCCTTTTCATCTTTTTCCGATATCAGGAATAAGATTTACCACCCCTTCCGCATTCGGCTGCTTCAGGCCGTATTCGAAAGCTCCCCCTGTTCTCGCAAAGCCTGTAAATTTCTTCTACAAATCCCCGAAGGAGGGGTCTCTTCCATCGGTCCCGCCAGATTGTAGACACAGCCATGCTCCAGCAGACTGCCTTCATATTCCGCCAGGCCGGCCAGCCCCCGCCCGGCATCTTCAATATAAAGAAAATTCCACATCTGCGTACAGTCTGAAAGCTCCATATGGCCGCCATGCAAAAAGGTATCAATACAAGTGGAAATCAGGGACCACGGATGATCTCCCGGCCCATATGTGCTGAAAAATGCAGGCATGTCCATAGTCCAGAGAGAGTTCCCTGCACAGCTTTTTCAGCCTCCCGCCGGACCTTTAATTTTGCTTCCCATAAGGAGAGGCAGGACGGCAGGTTATGGTTTCATCCATCAGCGTATTATGAACGCCGTATTCCGCCTGGGAGCCGGTAAAGAGAAAAGCGGCGGCAGCCGAGAGCCTTTGCCGTCCTCACCGCATTCAGGGCGTCCTGCACGCTTCTCTCCTGGATCCCTGCGTCTTTTTCTGAACTGCTTCCGGCTCCGCGCCATCCCATGGAGAAACACATCACAGTGTTCTTCCATCCGGTTAACCAGGTTACCCCAAATTTCCTAAATCTTCTTCCAAAATTGTAAGATTTTCCGGTATTTTTCCATTTTGCAAGAGTTTGTCCGCCTTTGCGGAGTTCTCTCTGAGAACAGCAAAAAACGCGCAGTGTCCTCTGTCCAGCAGCTCTTTTTACCGCCCCTGTTCCGACAAAGCTGGTCGCTCCCGTTACTACTATATTCATGCCTCTTCCTTTTTTTTTTATGATTTTATGGTTTCTTTTATAGCTCGTTTCTATGGTTCGCTTTTATGAGTTTGTTCAATTAATTCTTGATCCTCGGGATGAACATAATTTGTTCCATCTCCTCATCCGGCAGGAAAGGAGCCAAATCCTCCAGAGGCGGCGATACCAGAGTGCCGTCCGGCAGCTTCTTGGCCGCAGATTTCGGTTCAGAATTCTGTTCAAGTGTCACAAATGCCTCACAGATAACCGGGCCGTCCATTGCCAGCGTCTCCTCCACCTTTTCTCCAACCTCGCCATTGTTATGGATTGCGACGTATGGAAAACCATAGGCCCATGCCAGCTTCTCCATGCTCGAAATGTCAAATCACCGCTGTCTACACCGATTCCCACTAAAGGCTCACCAAAAGAAATTCTTCTGTGTCTGGCGGATAGAGTGATAACCACCATTGTTAATAACAAAAAATCTTAATTGGCGGGTAATTGCCAATCACTGTCTGCAATTCCTGAAGATTCATCTGAATGCTGCCATCGCCCGTAACGAGAACTATATCCTGGCTGTGATCCGCCACGCAGGCCCCGATAGCGGCAGGCAGCCCATATCCCATAGACACGCAATTCCCGAGTTTGAGATAAAACGCTGTCCCTTTTTTCATGATATTGCCATGGCCGCAGACTACATTGGCAGAGCCATTGCCGGAATGAATTGCTGCGGGGACCGTTTGCACTCTTTGGAGTGCGCAGCAGTGCTAAGCTCGTGAGGGACCTCGCTAAGCACCGGCGGACTCCCATGTCCCCCTCCGCAATTGATTCCGCCTCCTTCCCCCGGGCAGAGTTTTGCCAGGGACGGAAGACTCAGGCGGAAGTTTTCGCGGCACCGGACATGGTCCGCTCCGGCCGCTGATTGTCTCCAACCTTAAATGGGGAGAACCCTGTCGCGACCACTACGTGTTTCCGGCAGGCTGATATCAAATCTTCCACAATTCCTATATAAGGGTGCCTTGAAAGCATATCGTATTTCCCGTACACGGTAGCACTGAGTGGCCTCGACAAGGTCCGCCCCCGCACTTAACGCGTGAGACACTCAGCGGCCGCAGGCCAGTGGACGGGGCCGATACACTTGGCGGAGTCTTTCGTCCCGGCGAAAACCTTCCGGGAGAAGGAGATACTGCCGACATCTTCCGGCGGAGAAGGAGAGAATGATATCCGGAAGGACGTTCGCCCGAGAGATGATAGCTCTTAGGCAGAGGGAGACAAAGCGCGCCGGGCGGATTTTAGCCCTACAAGGGCAAAATCCGGGACAACTTGAGCTTCGAACTCATTCGGAGTTCGGAGCGAATTTGTCCGTAACCCCGGGGGGCTTTGCCTTCCTCTGTCTTAGAGCTATCCCTCGAAGAAGCAGTCCAGCCGGATATCATTCTCTCCGGCTCCGCCCTGCTGGCACTCTGCTTGACACAAAAAGGCGTTTTTGGAAAAGTGTGCTGTATACCACTAAAACTATGGGATATGAACCCCCGCGTGAGGACATGATGAAGACTTTCATCGGCCCGCCAATCAAGCACTCGCTTATAAAAGCCCATGGTATTGACGAGGAAGAGGCCAACCGGGCCACCGGAAATTTCCGCAACCGGTATAAGGATTACGATCTTTGAAAGCAACCCCCTACGATGGCTGATCGAACTTCTTAGAAGTCTTAAAAGAGAGGGGGTATCTGATCGGTGTCGCCACTCTGAAAAGAGAGGATTATGCCCTCACACTTTGGAGCACTATCAAATCAGCAATTACTGCGACTGCATCCTGCGGCAGCGATTTTGCCAGCAAGATGCAGAAAACCGATTTTTAGATAAATGCCTGAAGGGCTTAAACCTGTCCCCCTGCGGAAGCAGTTTTGATTGGCGACACCGCCTCCGACGGCAGCGGCGCAAAATGCTCCGGAACTGATTTTTATTGCAGTCACCTACGGCTTCGGCCCCTCCGACCCTGATGGCTGGAAGAGTTTGAGCCTGTTTTTTATCGCCGGTAAACCGGCTGACATTGGTATGTTTCTGGGCCTGGCGCCGGAAATCTGAAAGGAGTCATTATGAAGGAAATAAAATTACTTGACTGTACACTGCGCGACGGTGGATTTGTCAATGACTGGGAGTTTGGCTATGGCAATATCATCAATATTTTTTGAACGCCTGATCAGTTCCGGCGTGGATGTACTGGAAATCGGTTTTCTGGATGACCGGCGGCCATTTGACAAAAACAGAACCATTATGCCTGATACCAAAAGCGCCGACGACATTTTCGGCAGGCTGGACAAAGGCAATGCCATGATTGTGGCCATGATCGACTACGGAACCTGCCGTATCGAAAATCTTGCCCCCTGCGCCGAATCCTTTATCGACGGAATACGCGTCATATTTAAAAAACACGTAATGAAAGAAGCCATTGCCTACTGCCGCGAGGTAAAACAGCTCGGCTATCAGGTCTATGTCCAGGCGGTTTCGATCACCAGCTACTCTGACAGAGAAATTTTTGGATTTAATCGAGCTTGTAAATGAACTGAATCCCTATGCGTTATCCATTGTAGACACTTACGGTTTACTTCATCAGGAAAATCTGATGCACTACTTTGAACTGTTTAATCACAACCTGAACCGGGAAATCGGTATCGGCTATCATTCCCATAACAATTTCCAGCTGGCGTATTCAAACAGTATAGAAGTATCCGCGAGACGGCCGACCGCCGTGTTCTGATTGATGCATCCTTGTACGGCGGGAAAAAGCGGGGCAACCTCCCGCTGGAACTGATTTTCCATGTATATGAATACGAGCTGCGGCAGGAATTTCAATACCGCACAGATGCTGGAAGCCATTGATATCAATATTATGCCGTTTTCAGGAAAAGCCCTGGGGTTATAATCTTTTCTTCTATATCTCCGCCTCAAACAACTGTCATCCAAGCTATGTTAAATTCCCTGATGGATAAGCAGACATTGTCTTTGAAGGCATTGAACGGAATTCTGGACAACATTGAGCCGGAGAAAAACTGCTCTATGACAAAGATTACATTGAACAGCAGCTTTTTACCGTACTTGCAAAAGCACCGAGTGCAATGATGAGACGGAACTGGCAGAATTAACAAAAGCCCTGGCAGGTAAGGCTCTCCCTGCTCCTGGGACCCGGCAAAATATGGAACTTCAGAAAGCTCGCGTGCTATCCCATATAGAAAGACAAATCCTGTAATCATCTCCGTAAACTATATTCCGGATGATATTGCTATCGACTATGCTTTCTTAAGTAATTCCCGGCGCTATGTCAGCTGGGAAGCCGCCTTCTGGAGCTGAAAGACCGTACAGACCGGAAAGTAAAGGTTATTGCGACTTCCAATGTCACCAATGTTAAGGATCGCTTTGACTACACACTGAATTACAGCTCCCTGATTGACCCAAATGCGGAAATCATTGACAACTCCTTCGTGATGCTGTTAAATGTCCTTGTCAAAACCAGAGTAAGTCATGCCGCATGCGCCGGTTTTGACGGTTACACTTATCATGGGGGACAACTATTTTAACGCCGATATGGATTACCGGATTGCCCGCGAAAATCACAGGGAATCAACCAATATGTCACAGAAACGCTGGACCGTCTTGCAGGAACTCTCAATGTTGAGTTCATCACCGATTCAAGATATCATAAATAATTTTACCGTTTTGGCGGAAATACAGCCCCAACCCCTGCACCGTGCAGAGGACAGGGCTGTATTTTTTATCTCTTTCCTCTCGGGGCTTTTCATCCGCTTCTTCGCAGGAACGGCAGCGCCGCTCCTTCGAATTATCACCGCTCCTATTTCCTTCCATCCTTTACCAGCAACCTTTGCACTATCTTTTTCGGCGCCGGATAGGATATAATCACAACGTAATGCAACGATGGATTTTCGGCCAGAAACATTGAACGAAAAAGGAGAGATTAAAAAATGCGCAAGCAAACAAAAAATTTTATGGCTGTATTATCCGCTGCGGCAATCATGACTGCGGCTGCACCAATGATGACAAACTATTCAGGGAATCTACACACTTCTTACGCAGCATCCAGGGGTGGGTGGAAGAAGACGGCAGCTGGTACTTCTATGATGAAGACGGCTACAAAACAAACACCTGGAAGAAAAAGGCAGTGAATGGTTTTACCTGGATGAAAACGGCGATCTTGCCGTAAGTCAGAGAATCGATGAGTATTACGTGAATTCCACAGGCCGCATGGTAAAAAACCAGTGGGTATCCGTGGACAATGACGAAGAATACGACAGCCCTGATTCTCCGGGCGGCGCTTAACTGGAATTACTTTGGCAAGGACGGCAAAAATCGTTACTTCCAAATGGATGACAATAGGCGGAAAAACCTACTACTTCGACGAAGACGGCCAGATGCTGACAGGACTCGTTGAAATCGACGGATTTTTACCTACTATCTTGGAAACGAAAGCGACGGAGCCAGAAAAACAGGCTGGGTACTTTTAGAAGAAATGACAAACGATACGGACGATGAGGGCATCTGGTGCTATTTTTGACGAAAACGGAAAAATGATTATGGATCAGATGGATCGTAAAATAAACGGCAATTACTATACATTTATCGATGGCAAAATGCAGACAGGCTGGGTTAATGTAGCCGAGGCAGGATTCATCTCTTCTGCGGCTGCTGCCACCGAAAGCGAGGCGGATTCCTCCCTTTCCTTAAAAGACTTCCGCTACTATGATGAAGAGAATGACGGAAAAAAGAGCATCCGGCTGGTTCACAATTGAAGGGGCTCCGGGAATCAATGAGAGCGATAACGAATTTACCTTCTACTTTAAAACGGAGAAGCGTTCCACGCAGAAAAAGAATCTGGAACTCTTCACCATCAATTCTAACAAATACTGTTTTAACAACAAGGGCGAGATGCAGACAGGTATTCAGGTTCTGACTGATGATGCCGGCAAAGAAGCAACTTATTACTTCAATGAGAACGGCATTATGCAGACAGGAAAACAGACTATTTATGATGAGGATCTTGAAGAAAACCAGACATGGTACTTCCATGCAAAGGGTTCTCTGAAAGGACAGGGATACCATGGGGAACGTGACAACCAGGTTTATTTAAACGGCCTGCTTCAGAAAGCTGACCCGAACCCGTTACGAGGCGGTTACCGTAGGCGAAAAACGTTACCTGATTAATACAAGCGGCAACATCCAGAAAGCATCCTCCACCTCCACATCCTCTGCAAAACCGGAGTTAGGAAAAGGTTTTAAAGACATTAAAGATAAAAATGATACTGTCTGACAGTTGACAGTTCAGGAATCATCCAGTAATATATTAATATCATCCGTTCATAATACCGTAGGCCGTCTTGACGGAACCGCGGTATTTTTTCTTGTCAAATTTAACTTTGTACTATTGATGGCATTTCCAGGTTCTTTTTCAGTTTTGTGGATCATATAATAAAGTGAACAAATTCGGTGAATTGTTCATTATGTTTTTAAAAAGTACATTTTAAGCTGTAACATTTGTCTTTTATACGTTTTCTATAGTAAGCATGGTATTTTATGACCAAATGTTGTAATGTAGATATGGAGTGGATATTACCGTATTTATATCGGGTTACAAACTATCACAGATGACGGGAGATAAAATTATGCGTGAATTGACTGTTTACTATTGTTCCAAATGCGGCCGTTATGGCTTCTATCAGGTTTCGAAGAAATGCCATTTGCCCCGGTATGTAAGACACCTATGACTGTCTTTTCCTATATGTCCTACCAGAACTTTATGGATATGGATTATAATATGCGACCAGCCTATTTCTGATCAGATAGCAGGCAACGTAACCCCACAGACTGGTTGTACAGCGGCTTACCGAACAGAGCAAAACATCCAACAGCCGCTCTACATTATAGCAGCTGAAGGCCAGAACGAAGAACTGGAATATGAAAACCTGGACCTTCACCAGAAGAATGCAGAACTTGGAGAAAACAATTGATTGATGCATGATATGATTTGGGATTTAACACGCAAGCTCCACGGGAAATGCCAATGAATAACATTCGTGCATTACTTTGCTTCAGGATTTTAATCACCTAACAGAGTACATATAAACAGAATTAAGTTTGTTCAAAACAGGGCAGGAATCATTATCTCTTTAACTGATAATATGATTGCCTGCCCTGTTTTTTATCTGCTTTTCTCATTTACGATGTAACGGCTAACAAGAAGATTCATGGGCTTTCTTCAACTGAACCACTGTATTGAACAAGGTATCGACTTCTTCTTCAGTTCGAAATTCTCCTTCTCCAGTAAAGCAATCCGCTTAGCCTCCTCCATAACCCTTTCCTCCTTCATGCTATGTAAATCAACACTTATATTTATAATATAAATCTGTTGAAAATAAAGGCCTTATCCACCGCAAATTTCGACAATACAACACAATAATATTGTATATTTTCACATTATCAGCACCGGACTGTACTGCAGTGTCATTCACTATAAAAACAATACAGCCGATTACTTTTTTGCCGAGACTCCTGACAAGATCCAGCTCCTGCTCGATTCCGCCAAACAGGGAACCGCCCCGCTGTTCCACAAGAATGACCGCATCATGCAAGCTGCCGCTTTCTTAATAGCCGCCGGAAGCATCTTTTTCCAAGATTTCGCCTACCGAAAGCGCTGCGGCGCCCCAGCATAGAGGCGAGTCCGGCGCGTACCTGCTCCAGCCAGTCTCCACCGTTCCGACGAGAGGATTACATCCGCTGCCCTATCCTGCTCCATATAGTTCAGGGCATTTGCAGCCACCACTTCGAATGTTCTGCTGTCTTCCATCTCTCTGCCTGATACGCCTTCCATCTTATCCAGCCATTTGTCAACAAAGCCGAAGGCACGTTTCTTATCGTTCCGGCGGAAAACACCAAGAACCATAATGCCGTATCTGCGTTTCAGTTCTTTCTCATTCACAAGCTTATCACTCATAAGGAATGCAACACAGAAAGAATACAGCTATAAACGCGCCAAGAACACCGCCAAGGACTGCGTACTTGACTGCACTCTTTAAAACGCTTCCTTTACTCAAAAAGATTGTTCTTCGGCTCCGCCAGCTCGGACAATTCCTTCGTTTTTTGCTTCAGGCTGATATCCAGCTGATCCATATTGGCGGAAAACTCTGTCTGTGTTTTATCAAGCTCTAAATCAACGGTGACAAACTGTGACTCGTCCACCAGGTTATTCCTCATGCTCCCCTATCGCTTCCGTAATACTGTCTTTGGAGGATGCTATGCTGTCCTTAATATACCCCATTACATCGCTGGCCGTCTTTCTCGTGTCACCGATTACCGTAATATCAAGCATATTATTATCATAATCAGGCACGATCTTTCACCAGCTCTTTCAGATAGCGGCTTCCCTATCTTATTATTCATCTTGCTCCAGTACGTAATTGTACATCTCTCCGTTCTGTGCAATAGACATATAAGCCTTCAGAATGCTGGTAGCCGTATTCGGGGTTCTGATACAGCATCCCCGGCATAATAGCATAATCTGTCGATATGTAAAAAAGTGGCCGTCTCCACATATTCGTCATATGGATTGATATTCATAAGAATCGAATGATCTTTATATTCCTGCTGGCTTTCAATATTCTGCTGCAGGTTTTCAATCTCTTTTCCAGGCGCCCCCTTCGTAGAGTTATACTGATCCAGGTTCATCACATAGGTAGTCCTGGTTCTTCTTAACGTACTCCTCATCTCCCAGCTGTCTGATTCCCTTTACTGTCTTTAATGCACCCAGTAAAACGGCGAATACAACGGCAATTACTATAATCGGACGCCATTTGCGCAAAACGGCAAACATCAAATCTTTCAAATCAATTTCCTGTTCATAATTATTGTTCGGTTCCATCGGACAAAACTCCTATTGTACATGCTTTTATTTATCTTAGCATAAACGGTTGAAATGCGCAATTGGGATTGGCTGTAAAAACTTTAAGATTTTCCTTATGCCTTAGATTCCCCCGCTGTAAAATCAAACAGGCAGTCATCTGATCCATGTATACTTTTTCTTCTGGCTCATATTGCATGAACGTAGATATCCATTGTGATTTTGACGGAAGAATGGCCCAGTATCTCAGAAAGTGACTTGCTGTCAAAAACCGTTTTCTATCCACTGTGAGGCGAAGGAATGGCGCAGGGCATGTATATTTACGTCCGGCAGCCTGAGCTTCCTTAAAAGGTTCTTAAAGCGCCTCTGGACGCCTCTGGGCTCCATACAGCCGGTCCTGCCGGTCAGAAGGTAACAGCCCGCTTCCCGTTTCTTTTCCTTCAGCCGCGGAATCATAAAATCGGGAAGAGGAATTTCCCTCTGGGATGTTCCGGTTTTAGGTGAGCCTATATAGAACGGTTTTGGCTGCCGTGTTCTTTTTTGATCCGTATTCCGGATACGTGAACGGTGCGCCTAATATGCAGGACTCCCTCCTCCAGGTCCACGTCTTCCCATTTTCACGCCGCACAGTTCTCCCACTCTGATTCCAGTGCTGAGCGACAAAAAGCAGCCCCAGTTCAAAATTTGTTCTGCATCCGGCCAGCCAGCTAAGCAGCTTTCTTCTGTTGTCCTGGCTCAAAAAAGCTTCATTTCATATCCTCTGTCCTTGGGAAGAAAGAAATCCAGAGGTTCTGCCGGACAGATTCCTCTTCTTTCCCCCGCGCGTATGATACTCTTTAAAAGAAAAAGTATCAGGCGCATTGTGTTAGCCGACAGCCCCTGCTTTGACGGTCCAGAATAAATTCGCTTAGAATCTCGTTATTCATTTCCTCCATCTCCACACAGTTCCGATAGACGGTCTGATGTGTTTTGGATGATCGTTGCATAACAGGCAAACGGGTAATTGGTTTTGACCTGATACCTCATGGAGAGCTTCCACGCTCGCACAGGTGTGAGATAGTGTGATTTCCCTGGTGGGTCGTGTTTTTCATTTCTCTTTGTGTCATAATCCTCTTCTCCTTTGCAAGTTCTTATCCATTTACGGATACGACTATCATAGCAAAGGCTTGCTCTAAGTACAAAAATAAGGGCCATGACCGGCTCCTTATTCTGAACTCTGAAATTTATGATACGCTGACGCCAACGCAGCAGACGGCGAAACAGGCAGTGCCGATACTATGGTTTCCGGCCGGATGGAGTACTAGCCTTCCTTCCGGATATACGTAGGTACAATCTTCTGCACTGCTGCTTTGATATCTATTTCATCGCCGTTGGCTTCTTCATAAAGCTCATCCAGCTGTTTCTTAAACAGTTCTTCATCAAAGTCAATCGGCCTTCCTATATGAATCTGTTTATTAGGCGTATCGAGAAGGCCTTCCTCGTCCATCAGAAGCTCCTCATAGAGCTTCTCCCCAGGCCTCAGGCCTGTAAACTCAATCATGATATCTTCATTTGGTACATAACCGGACAAACGTATCAGGTTTTTGGCCAAATCCAGTATTTTGACAGGTTCTCCCATATCCAGGACAAATATTTCCCCCGCCCTTTGCATAGGAGCCAGCCTGGAGCACCAGAGACACAGCCTCCGGAATCGTCATAAAGTAACGGATTATATCCGGGTGTGTAACCGTTACAGGCCCGCCTTCCGCTATCTGTTTTTTAAACAGGGGAATTACGGAGCCGTTGCTTCCCAGAACATTGCCAAACCTGACTGCGACAAAATCTGTTTTTGACTCCTTATTAAGCATCTGTATGACCATCTCGCACATCCGCTTGGAAGCTCCCATGATATTGGTCGGATTCACCGCTTTATCGGTGGAAATCAGCACAAAACGCTCCACACCGTATCTGCTGGCTGCTTTCGCTGTCTTATATGTACCAAATACATTATTCTTTACGGCCTCATTCGGGCTGTCTTCCATCAGCGGTACATGCTTGGAGCCGCCGCATGATAAACAATCTGCGGCCTGTATTGCTCAAAAATACTGTTCATTCTGTGCGTATTACGGACCGAACCGATCAGTACCACTAAATCCAGCTCCGGATAAGTCCTTCTCAGCTCCTGCTGGATATCGTAGGCATTATTCTCGTATATGTCTACAATAATAAGCTGTTTTGGGTTATGGCTCGCAATCTGGCGGCAAAGCTCGCTTCCGATGGAACCGCCTCCGCCTGTGACGAGAATCACCTTGTTGCTGACATATCCCATTATCTCGTCCAGATTGACGCGAATCGGGTCACGGCCCAGAAGATCCTCTATCTGCACTTCCCGAAGCTTTGACACACTGACGTCACCGTTGAGGAGCTGGAAAATTCCCGGAAGAATTTTCAACTGGCAATTTGTTTCACGGCAGATTTCCAGAATCTTTTTGATTTCCTTTGCCGGAGCGGACGGTGCCGCCACATATATTTTATCAACCTTGTACTTTTCAACTAGCTGCGGAATATCATATCCTGTTTCCCGCAATCGGAACCCGTTGAGAAATTTGCCAATCTTATTCTTATCGTCATCCACAAAAACAGGCGACTCTTCCATGGGCAAACTGGCTGGTCTCTATCTCCTTCAGGATAATCGCTCCGGAAGTTCCGGCCCCCCACGATCAGAATCCTGCTTTCGCTCACCTCGCCGTACCGCTTAAACAGGAGCGGTAAATACGGTAGGACAGCCTTACAAGCCCCTCACAGCCTGTCAGTATAATAAAACTGATGGCAAAAATAACTTCTGGTACATTAAGCTGGAGCATTGTCATGCCCGCTATCTGGCAGAGGCTTGTCAACACACAGGCGAACACAATGTGGCACGCTTCCCTGACTCCGGCTACGCTCCACATCGAGGAATACATGCGGAATACATAGAAAATCACAAGCGTAATAAGCGTAAACGGTATCGCATATTTGACCGCCGCCATTCTGTAATTTTCCGGTATGGACTGAAGCCGCATATCAAATCGCATCCACAGTCCCATGAAACTGCTGAACTGGATTACGCATATGTCGACCAGAAGCAGAACCACCATTCTGAATTTTTTATCTCGAGGCATCATCTTTTCAAACATTTTATCATTCCTGCAACTTTTCTAATTATTCTTGTTCTCTTTTGATATCGAATTTTGAAGCTTTTCCGGCACATCTCTGCACATCGCCAGGCCGACTGCTAAAAAGCGCCCACATAACCGGTGTTGCTATCGGCAGGTTGATGTTGACAAACGCCTGCGCTCCATAGCATACCGTTGCGCCAAGCGGAGCCAGGATCCATGGCTGCTTCTTCACAAACCTCATCATTCTTGCACAGCTTGATATGAGGAAGAGAATATATGCAATCGTAGCAAACGGTCCCATTGTCACAAGATACTGGAAGTATTCATTATGTGCGCTTTCAAAGTACACACCATAGATATCCAGTGACTCCTGACGGAACGGCCAGGTAAGAATGCCAAAGGTATCAGGGGCCAAATCAAATAATTTATGAATCAGCGGCAATCTCATATAAGACTCCCATCCAATCCGCCAGCAATAACCGCGGTTGGTACCCCCAGCTGTCATTAAATATCAAATATTGGGATACGGACGAATACTTTTCAGGATTAGGGCCGAAATTGGCATCATACAGCACTGCAATTACAGCCGCAGCACCGGCTGCAATCAGGCAAAGCCAGCTGATGCGGAGCCATTTCCCTATTTTATCTTCTTTTCCCTTCATCATAACACGGTCGCCTATATATAATACAGCAACCAGCAGCCATAATGCAATAACAATAACTTCCAGATATTTGTGTTCCGCCAGCATATTAAAGATGCCGCTGAGTCCGATTACCTTCTCGGCCATCTTCTTATTGATCTCATCAATCACCTTGATTACCGACATAAACGATGCTATCACTACCGCATAACGTATCACCCCTTTTCGTTGCAAAAAGTACAAGGGGAATAATGCAAATACTGCTCCCAATGCGAGATAGGCATTATCACTCTGTCCCGTGATAATAGCGAAAAACTGATCAGCAATACAAGATAATACCAAATATTCCGGAGCACATTCTTCTCCGTGACAAAGAAGCCGCATGAAACTCCCATTACCAGAGCCACGTAAGCCGTATAAGTATTAATATTGCCAAGTGTGGATGTAAATGAATCTAACTGCGTGGACTTGACTCCTTCTTTCCAGCTAAGGACATCCATCCTGAAATAGTCGGTGATACCGAACAGGCACGCGAGGACTCCTGCCAGAAGAAAAAGATCTAAATGCCATTTTTGATTTTCCCAAACTTGCCAATCATAAAGACGCTTAACGCATACAGGCAGATAAGAAACAGGCCGCTGAAACGCCCTTCATTTCCCCAAAATGATTCAAATTTGTAATCAGACAGTATTGTCGAAAGCGACGCCAAAATGATAAACAGGATTAAAATTTATAAGCTGCCGGCTGCTTTTTAAGATTCTCCGGCCGGAAATGGCTGAAAAACCGCTTTGTATTGACTCCTTCATACTCCATCCTGTCCACAAACAGAAATACAATGGCAACAATCAGGCAGATTACCGCCATCACAACAACTGATATCCAGTAAAATTTGTATTTCGCCTTTAAAATGTCGAAATAATAATTATGATAATACAGCGGAAATACAGCTAAAACAACAAATGTAAATACCGCCATAATTCCCTGCATAAACACTACCGGCCACCTCCGCCAGCGCATTCGGGTCCTTCTTCGGTGCAGCTTTTTCGCCATGTCAAATCTCCTTATATCTTCATAGAAGCCCATATCTACAGGCTTTTTTACAGGATAGCATCTGTTGATGGGTAAATCAACCTTCAGGGACTTATTCGGCCTGATTCAAGGTTTAATTTTTTATTAAGGCTGCTTTGTTTTCTTCATAAAATAATAAACGCCCCCGGCAAAATTCAGTAAATTTTGCCGGAAAAAGGCAGATTCCGGCAAGTCACTATTCACAGCCCCGCTGAAAAAATACGGTTCTGAGAACAGTAACACGCTTCGCGAAATAGCGGCTGTGTATAGTAACTCCAGAAACATCCGGTGTCAGGGATCTGTCTATTCAATAAACAATAGTAACAGTTCATGCTGTCTGAACTGCTACAAACAATATATTAATGGCTATGATTTTTATTATCTGCATGTTCATCTAAAAAATGACTGCATTTCAGCGATTTCTTCATTCTGAGTCTCAACAATGTTTTTGCAAGTTCAATAACCTCTTCATTATTGGTATACTTTAAAAATTGACTCCGCCATGTCTACTGCCATCTGATGATGCACCATCATTCCTTCCGCAAATGCCGTATCCACGTCACTCGTAACCATATTATGTGACATGTCATGGTCTTTCATCATAGAATGATATTCTTTCAAATATGACTGCTCGTCCTCATAATCCAGCTCTTTATCAGTTTCGATGGCTTTTTTTGCCATTTTCCTTCATTTCTTCTATTTCCTCTTCCTGTGTTTTTTTAATTATTTCTTCTGCCATCTCTTTAAATGCAGGATCCTTTTTTTTCTTTTGCATATTTTAAATAGCTTTTTAGACATTTCAACAGCCGATTCATGATGAGGAATCATACCGTACAGAAAATCAAGAGTAGCGTTTCCTGTGTCCTGTACTTTGTCCATCCCTTCCTGCATTTTATTCATAATATCGTTTTGCTCTGTAACATAGTTATCGGCTGTATCTTTTTACTGCATGCGGTGAATGCAATGGCGGAAATGATGACTGCAGATAAAAAGTAATATACGTTTTTTCATGGGTGCCTCCAATATCGTTATTTTTTTCGTAACAGTTCAGCCATGATGTATTCCGCGAGGTATTTTTCGGCGTTTTTTCGTTTCTGTGATCATTTGCTGCAGTTTTGGCCGAAAGTTGAACTGTAACTATTTTTCCTATTATGATTCCCATTTTTTTCCTGAATTATGTCATTGGAGCTTTGTAATTTCCGGCCCATTTACTCTTCACCATAATTTTCCTTATCCGAAGTATAATGACCTCGTAATGCAATTAGAATTTCGAAAAATATTTCAAAAAGGAAAAAAGGAGAGTGCATTAATTATGAGAAAGCAGACTAAATTAGTTGCAGTTTTTATCTGCAGCAGCTTTACTCGCTATGGGTGCTTCCATGACATCTTTCGCCGCTGGTTGGGAAAAAGATGATTCTGGTATCTGGCACTATTATGACAGCGATGATGAGATGGTAACCGATGAGTGGAAAAAAGGATGGTGCTTACTGGTTCTATCTTGACGAAGACGGCGAAATGCTGACAGACAGCTGGGTTGATGATGAATATTACGTAGACGGTGACGGACGTATGCTCGTAAATTCCTGGATTAAGACTCTGGCTGATGATGAGGAAGATGATCCGGATGACGGATGGTGAGCATTGGTATTACTTCTGGAAACAAAGGTAAGAAAGTTACTGATGATTCCAAGAAGGTCAATGGAAAGACATACTACTTCAACGAAGACGGTGAGATGTTAACAGGCTGGCACCAGGATGGCGATGACGCTTTCTATTTAGGTGGTGAAGACGAAGGCTGGAGAGCTGAGAGCCAGTGGTTATGGCTTGAGAAATCCGGACTCGACGAAGATGACTTAGATGATGATGATAACCTGAAGTTGTTCTCGGCTGTACAGAAGATGACGACTGCGATGACGAAGGTTGGTATTACTTCCAGTCTTCCGTAAAGTTTATAAAGGCGCAAAAGAAGAAAAAGATTAATGGAAGATACTATATGTTCAACAATCATGGCCAGATGCTGTATGAGTGGATTAACGGTACGGCAAAGACTGTGTTTTTCCTAAATGCAGCAGCTTGATGGTGTGGCAAGTGCTGGTTCCGGCCAAGCGTTGAGGATATGATACTACAACGCTGTTGAAGAAGGCTGGAGAGCAGACGGCTGGTATGAAATGGATGGTTCTGAAGACGTAGGTACAGATGGTGATACAGACTGGTACTACGTAGATGACGGTGAAATCAAATACGCTGATGGCGGTTATAAAGACGAAGCCACTTACGATGAAGATGGTAAGATGGTTTACGTTCAGAGAATCAAAATCAATGGAAAATATTTTGCATTCAATGAAAAGGCCAGATGCAGGATGGTTTACAGTATATCAACGCTGACAGCGGCTTCTACTACTTCGACGAGAATGGCTACCAGAAGACAGGCCGTGTAACAAGTGTAGAGTGTGATGATGATGATTACACCTTCTACTTCAACACCAAGAATGGTAAGAATGGTCTTGGCTACAATGGTCTGAAAGATGATTATCTGTACTTCTAACGGTAAGAGACTGGATGCAGATGATGATTACAGACTCTATTACTATGATGGAGACATCTATCTGGTAAATAAAAAGGGTAAAGTTCAGAAATCTTCCAAGAAGTATGACCTTGAAAACAAGGGAATTGCTGAGGATGATGTCGAAGTAACAATTAGTGGCAAGAAAGTTACCAAGATTAAAGGTTCCAATTTTGAGTATACTGACGATGAATTAGTTGCTGAAATGATTAACGAAATCAACGGTAATTATGAAAATGTTACTGACGATATGATCTTATCAGTACCGTTTATCCAGCTTTACGATGATGACCTTTACACTTATACCGAAATCAAGGAAAATTCAACCCCAACAGAAGGTTGGTTAGACTTAACAACCCAAATAAATAAATTTTATAACAATTCAAAATTCTATGATTAAAATGGGCGGTGAAAATCCACCGTCCATTTTAAATAAATTATTCAGCTGTTAATTCACCTAAAAAGTCACCATCTGCAGCAGCTCTGGTTAATGGTTTTTCGTCCAATCACCATCATACAGTGCAATATGCGGCCATTCATATACAAACAGAGTACCATCGTTGAATGCTGGTTTCGTCAGTTCTTTATCTGTATAAAGTCCTTCAACCGTATCACCGTTACCGAATTTTTACGTAAAGATCATCGCCATTTTCTTCGATATCATATTTCTTGGAAGAGGATTTCTGACTCTTACCAGATGCATTGCAAGATAGTATCTGAATGATACTGTATATTAGAAACGAATCAATTCTAAAATCACGTTTATATTAATTGCTTTTTATATAGTTTCAATCATATCGCGAAATGAAATTAGAAAAATATGTCTGGACTGTGCTGCTTTCGCAATACAATCCTGTGTAAATGAATCTTTAGCAAAAAATGTAATACCATTTCTTTTCCATATAGAACAGGGAGCCTTGTGCTAATAAATCATTCAACACATCACACCCAACCGGGGGCGTTCTGCCATTTACATTCACCCAGAAGAATATTATCATCATCAATTGCTGCAATATCTATTTCCTCCTGGCGTTTTTCGACAGGATTATTCCCCCCACCAACGTCCGGATTTACTGTAAATAAACGGAGCTTCTGCTATAATTTGAGGCAGGTAAAGATACTGCCGACATATCTCTTCAAAGACCAGGCCCATATAATGATTCAACTGAGGTTTTACCTGTTTTTCATAGATGATACTTCCAATGCCTCGAACAATTCCGCTGATATTCGGACTCACAAAGCGATACCAAAAACGGAACATCTGATCCTCCAATAAATAAATTGTTTTCCGGCTGGATTCCTTTTTCCGTAATGGGAACTTCCTTTCGGACGATTCCCAGTTCAATCAGCGCCTGTAAGAGGTTGCTTGCAGCGCCGGTTTCTATCCCAGCCTTTGTTGCAATTTCATTCATTTTACTGGCACCGCCGGCAATGGCGCCTATGACAGAATTATATGTGGACGGATCACGGAGTTCCTGTTTTAAAAGGTTGGAAGGTTCCTCGTAGAGACGGCCGCTTTCTGTAAAAAAGCTCCACAATATTTTCGTCCAAAGTCAACTTGATGAAATGCGGCTGATATACTCCGGTATACCTCCAGTAATTCCCATATAGGATTGCCTGTTCTTCCGATGAAAAGGAAGGACACATCGCCCTAGTCTCAAAAAAGAGTGAAAGGATGGATTTTAAACTGAGCTGTTCTTCGTCCATAGAGAGGGCTCTGGGTATCCTAAAACCTGATGTTCCATAAAACTCATAGAAGAACCGCAAAGAATTAGGAAGAGCTGGCTGTTTTGCCAGCTATGGTCTATATGTGCCTGCAAAAAGGGACGAGATAGCCTTATAACTTGATGCAAGATATGGATATTCATCAATTACCAGTATAAGGCGTCTTTCCATGCAGATTCCGTCAATATACGTCAAAAGCTCATCATAGCTTGAGAATGATGGAGATGGGGGCATTCGGATTGACGGTTTGGAAAACGGCTTTGGAAAATTGTTTTTAGATTCTCCTGACCGGTTGCTTCAGATGCGACAAAAAATATAGTCTCTTTATCACGACAAAATTCATTAATCAGAGTTGTTTTCCCAACGCGCCTTCTTCCGTAAAAACGGCCAGTTCAAATTGGGCGCTTGAGTACATACTCTAGCTTATTTAATTCACGCTGTCTTCCAACAAACATATAGTTCTCCTTTTATCTATATCTAAATTACTAATTTATAATTTAGTAATTTTATCATAAGCTAATTCGTGATTTTGTCAAGGGTTTAAATCTAAAACCAAATTCAACAGGAGTGTTTGCCTTTAAATAATTATTCATATAAATGTCTTATAAAATTTCTGTTTTCGATTACCTTTTTATTCAATAATTACATCTTTCCTTTACTTTTCCTTATCCGAAGTATAATGACCTCGTAATGCAATTAGGAATTTCAAAGAATATTTCAAAAAGAAAAAAAGGAGAGTGCATTCATTATGAGAAAGCAGACAAAATTAGTTGCAGTTCTATCTGCAGCAGCTTTACTCGCTGTTGGTGCATCCATGACATCTTTCGCCGCTGGTTGGGAAAAAAAGATGATTCTGGTATCTGGCACTATTATGACAGCGATGATGAGATGGTAGCTGGAGAGTGGAAGAAAGACGGTGGAAAGTGGTTCTACCTTAATGATGACGGCGAAATGTTGACAGACAGCTGGGTTGACGATGAGTACTATGTTGGTGATGACGGCGCTATGCTGATCAATACCTGGAAGAAGACTCTCGCTGACGAAGATATGGATGATCCGGAAGATGACGGCGACTCATGGTACTATTTCGGTTCCAAGGGTAAGAAAACCACTTCTGATACAAAGAAGATCAATGGAAAGACTTACTTCTTTGATGACGACGGCAAGATGAGAGATGGCTGGTATCAGGATGGCAACGATATTTATTACTTAGGTGATGAAGACGACGGCGCTAGAACTCTGGATGGTTATGGCTTGAAAAACCGGACGACGATGCTGATATTGACCTTTTGTGATGATGATTGTGATGTATGTGACGAAGAAGGCTGGTATTGGTTGGTTCCAACGGCAAGATGTATAAAGATGCAAAACAGAAGAAGATCAACGGTAAATATTACTACTTCAACGAGCATGGCCAGATGCTGTATGAGGTGGATCAATGGCGCTAAAGTTACAAAGGTTCCAACGCTCAGTTAGACGGAGAAAAATCCAAATGCAACCCGAGCGATGTATTACATGAACGTAGTAGAGGAAGGCTGGAGAGGCGACGGCTGGTATCAGATTGATGGTGCTGAAGACCTTAGTGCAAACAATGATACCGACTGGTACTACTTCAAAGATGGTAAAGCTAAGAAAGCAGATAAAACAAAACCTGCTGACAATAGTGGCTTAACTGATGATGGTGCTCCAGTTTATGTGCAAAGATTAAGGTTGAAGGTAAATACTTTGCGTTCAATGAAAAGGGTCAGATGCAGACTGGTTTACAGTACATCAATGGAGATACCTACTATTTTGATAGCAACGGTTATATGAAGACTGGTAAAGTTTCTAATGTAGAAGAAGAGAATGATTCCTTCACATATTACTATTTCCAGAACTAAGAAATGGCGGCAACGGCAAGGGGATTTGTTAAAATCCCGCCCCAATTCTATGAAAAGGGCCCTTTTTATGTTCAGTTCCAGGTTTTACTGATTTTGGGCATGCTAAATAAGCCTCCGCATTACCGACCTTTTTATCCTATGATGTACAGTGAAGTATCCGGGTTCGGAACCGTTTGAAATTCCGGATTCCGTAGCTGCTCCGTTTTAATACCTTTATCTTGTTGTTAAATCCTTCTGTGGGACCATTTGTCAGCCCGTATTTAAAGGCATTCAGAATTTCTTTTCGCCAGGCCCTGTAGGTCTTAGCACAGGCCTCAAATTCCTTGATCCCACAGCTCTGCGCATTCGCAATCCAGTCATCAAATTCCCTCTGCTGCTGACGATACGCTTCCATCTGGCAGATATCATAGAACCACTCTTTCATGCGGTGTGCCAGACGCAGATCCTCGCTATAGTGAAGCATTAAATCACAGGCCTGTTTGTTCTCATCCTTCAGCTTTTTGTAGCGGGTCAGAATGAGTTTCCGGCTGCGTTTATAATACTTACGCAGAGAAACCGGCATGGAGCGCTGCAGCCGTTTGCGTACATTTTCAATCGCCCATGTCACCTGCCGGATGAAATGATATTTATCCACGATGATTGTAGCGTTTGGAAAGAAGGTCTGTGCAAGTTCGGTGTAGGGGCGCCACATATCGCAGACGAAGAACTTTACCTTGAGGCGTTCTTTCCTGGGAATGTTCCGCCAATAATCAGCCAGATGGCTCTGTGTCCGATCCGGGAGAATGTCGAGGATCCGGCGCTTTTTCGGATCAACCAGAATGCACTGATATTTACCGGTAGAAGCATTGCCTTTGAATTCGTCAATGGAAAGCGCTTGTGGAAGCTGGTCAGGCGGAGGATAGCAAATCGTGTCCAGAAGGCGGCAGACCGTCTGGACGGAAACACCGGTAAGCTCTGCGATCTGTTTTAAGGAAAAGGTCTGCCGGAGCAGGGAGACAATGTAAAATGCCAGCCTGCGGGTCCTGCGGTGGTAGCTGGGGAGGAACGAATAGGGTTCCGTGAACCGTTTGCGGCAGTATGGGCAGAGGTAACGGCGTTTGCGAAGAAGCAGGATTACTTGTTTTCCCAGTAAGGGAATGTCCTGGACTTCTTGTAAACGGTAATCATGAATCCGTTTTGTTTTAGCCCCACAGCAGGGACAAGTCTGTTCTACCGGTTGGGACTGGATGAAAATTTTAATGAAAGAGTCTGCCTGAACCACTTTTTTAATAGAAACACCTTCCAAGTTAAGCATAAGTTTCCTCCATTTTTCATATTATTTCACCTACAGGCAGTTGATTTGCCTGCCTATTATACTCTGCAATTGTTGACAACTGTATGGCAACAATCTATAATGATATTGGAAGGTGCCCGACAGATGAAAGTTGACAGGCTTGTTAGCATAATTATGATGCTCCTTGATAAAAAGCGCATAGCGCGCGCAGGAACTGGCGGATATGTTTGATTTCACCCCGCACATCTACCGCGACATAGAGGCGATCAACATGGCGGGTATTCCTGTCCGCATCCGGGAGTGGGCGGCGGCTTTGAAATCATGCAGGATACAAGCTTGATAAAAAGGTTTTTCGACTTCCGAGCTTTCCAGCCCTCCTAATGGGGCTTTCCAGTCTTTCCGGTATGATACGGGGGCGACGAACTGGTGCATAGCCTTTGCACAAAGTCAAAGAGTTTTATCCCTGCCGACAGAGCGAAAAGACATTGAATTAAAAGTAAAAACCAGATATGTATTGA
>VOFI01003440.1_pt1 | contig 24385 bp, 33 predicted proteins | sample 5384131 | NCBI WGS metagenome assembly VOFI01 (sample SAMN12384728, study PRJNA508395) | human gut metagenome | isolation source: healthy gut H | host: Homo sapiens | reverse complement strand
GGAAGGCTTTGCTATCGAGGAGCTGAATATGCTTCCGGGCGATGAAGCCGGTATCAAGAGTGCGGAATACATGGTCAAAGGCAAGTATGCCTACGGATTCCTGAAATCCGAAAAAGGGGTCCACCGTCTTGTCCGTATTTCTCCGTTTGATGCAGCGAAACGTCGTCATACGTCTTTCTCTGCCGTGGATGTCATGCCGGAAATAAATACGCGCGCACCTTCAGCTCGCGGCGGATGATGCGTTCGGCCAGCGCGCCGTCGAGCGTCACCGTTCCGGCGCGCGCCAGCGCGGGCAGCAGGTCGGAAATCACGCGGGTGCTCTGCTGCGCGTCAAAGCGGAACGCAGCGGGCGCGCCCGGCCCGGCCTGCGCGGAGAGCAGCACGCGGACGATGCCCCGCTGCGCCTCCGGCAGGCGGAGCACGTCGCCCTCGCAATAGACGTAGGTACATTCGCTGTCCAGCATGCGCAGGCTCTTGGGCATCTGCGCGCGCACCTCCAGCTCGCGGCCGCTGGCGAACACGCCGAAGAGCAGCTCAACCTGCCCGTCGACCACGCTCGGCACGCTGACGACTTCCTCGCCGAAGGAGATTTTTTGAACGGGCGCGCCATCAGGAGCTGCATCAGCCGGGGCACGAAGCGATCCGCCACGGTCAGGTATTTCGCGTCCAGTCCGGTCTGCACGAGCTTGCCTTCCAGCTGGCAGACGTAGGCCGCGTCCTGCAGGAGCTTGATGATCTTCGCGTCCACGCCGGTGAAGCCCATCCATTCCGGTTCGAGCACGAAACCCTTGCCGAAGGCGATGGCCGTCTTTTCCTGCAGGCCGCGCAGGAACTGCGCCATGGATTTGACGACGTACATCCGCTCCTGCCCGACGCGCAGGGAGACGCGCACCGGCTCCCTTCTTCGCCCAGCAGCCGCCATCAGCAGCGTAATCTCCATTTCCAGCGGCGTTTCCATCGGCAGGGCGCTTTGCAGCGTGCCCATCAGCGCGCCCGCGTTCTCCCGCGCGCGGCGGTGGCGCATTTCCTCGATCGCGCCGGTGGAAATGGCCTGCATCATCGCCGCGGCCAAATGGCGGCACGGCTTATGCACGTTGCCGAAAAAGTCGCACGAGCAGCGCCCGCTCAGCTTGGTCGTCGCGCCCACGCGCACGATGCGCCTCGGGTCGCCGTCGACCGCGTAGCGCAGAAAACCGTTTTTCATCCTCGAGGGGATGCACGCCTCCCCTGACGGAAAATCACAAGCCCCGCGTTGTATTCCTCCTCCGGCGTGATGCGCCGGATGATCTCCATACCTTCAGCCACAAAATCTCTCCGCTTCCAAAAATATTAAACCGTAAAAGGGTAACTTATTTTCTATTCTTCGCCGCGCCGCCGTGTATTCCCTGCCGCTTCCCGGCGAATCCATCAGGATTTTGCGGTTTGCCGATTTCAGGCCGCGTCCTTTGGGAGTTCGCCTCCCTTTTTCCCCCGCTGCGCCAGCGCGCGGAAGATCACGGACGTCACCGCCGCGCCGACGGCGATGGCCGCGACGATCTGCACGGCGACCATGCCCTCCTGCGCAGCGGCCGCGCCGCGGTTTTCCACCAGCGCGAGCATCGCCAGATAGAAGTTATATCCCGGCACGAGGGGCACCAGCGCGCTGAGCAGGAAGATCGTGGCGGGCGTGCGCATTTTGCGCGCCAGCAGCTCGCAGACCACCGGCGCCCTGTGGGCGGCTCAGCGAGGCGGAGCATCCCAAGCGAAAGGGAGCAACCCTGTTGCGACCTTTGAGCGCGGTAAATCGAAATCTTCCGGGAAACTCGCATAGTCGCGCAAGCGCTCTTGTTCGTCCATGCCAGCCCTTCATACATGCGCTGCGCCGTCTCCCTCCCACGCGGTGCCGTTTTCGATTTCCGCCATGCTTCTTCCCGCACAGCGGGCGCATGGCTTCAATCCCCTCTTAGGGGATCCCCGGAAGCCCAGCGGCTCAGCGCCCTTCATTAACTTCGACCTTGAGCGCGGTAAACGTCTTTTCCATCCGCGAAACCACAACCGAATCCCCATCCAGCGGGCGCATGTTCACATCCGTCCCCAGCTCTTTCAAAAAACGCCACGACCATCGGCTGGCCAAATCTTCCGGCCGCTGTCGCATCCGTCCCCAGGAATCGGGCGCGATTTTCGGCGAACAGGCGAACAGGCCGCCAAAACGCCGCGCTCATCCACCAGCCGCCCGTGATACGGCACCTTCAGCACGTCGCAGTCGATATCCCCGCGCGCAGGAGCTCCGTTGCCGCGCGTCCTCCGCGTCGCCGGGAAACAGGAATTTCGTTTCGCCGTAGGTCACGTAGGTCGCGAGCGAAAAATCGTTCCTCCTCTGTCCGCGCCGTAATCCGTCCGCTCGGCGGCGGTCACGCGAAGCCGCGTCTGGCCGAACGCCTCCCGACCATTCGCCCCCGGCGGCAGAATCTCCGCTCGGTTTTGGGCGCTCTGCTCCAGCGCCTCCATGAACTGCGCGTACTGCTTGCTCTCTTTTTCGTATTGCGGCAAAATCACCCGCGCGACGGAAACGCTTTCCGAATCTTATCCGCGCCGCCGACGTGATCCTTGTCAAAATGGGTGATAATCATCGCGTCGAGCCGCTCAATCCCTTCTTCGGCGAAGCGCTCGGCCAGCTTCTTGCCGCCCTTGTTCGTGCCCGCGTCGATCAGGATGCGCGAGCCGTCCTCCGCCGTAATCAGCGCCGCGTCGGCCCCGTTGCCCATATCGTAAACGTCACCGTCACGTCCTGCGCCCGCGCAGCCCGTCAGCGCCATGATGCAGCCCGTCGCCAGCGCCGCGGACGGATGCCTAAAATCTTTTTCATCACAGTCCCTCTCCCTTTTCTTTTTTGAGGATTGTTTTTTGCCGTTTAACGCCCTCAGTCAGCTTGTTGACATAAGCAAACTTGGCTTGAATCGCAAAATCAAGAAATTCGACTATTCTTTCATTTGCGGAAAAGGCTATTCTTCCCCCTTCCGGGGGGGCGAATGGCTTTTGTCTACCGTCTGAGATCTTCGGATCGTTTTCTTCCGTTTTGCTATTATATCAAAAGAATAGACGAATGAAAAGCGGCCAATCCTGCCGCCTTGACGCGCCGGGGGGACAGAATTTATAATGGTTTCGTTATTCTGCTGAAACGGGTGTGTGTATGCAAAGCTATATCGAAAACCCTCGGGCGCATGATTTCCGCTCGAGGTCGCGCCCCATCCCCGCCGCGCGCGCCGGATGCTGACGGCGGCCTATTCGTGGGTGCGCTTTTCCGGAAAATGCCAAAAGGCTGACGGACGCCAAATCCGCCTATGCGCGGATGAACGGCGCGGTCGCCCGCTCCCCTTGTGCGCGGCCTTCGCCATCCCGAGCGCGCCGTGTGCGTCAATATCTTCATGCCGTGCGAAAGGCTGCACGCGGATGGGGCTCACGCCGATGTTCCCGGAGGGGCTTTCGTGTACTGTCGCCTGCACGGCCTGCCAGCATGTCTTCGCCGAGCGCGCAGGTCTCCGGCATTCCGGAGAGCTTCTGCTCCTATCACAAAGACGATGCTCGGCATGGCGGAAACCGGCGTGCTGCCCAAGCCGCTGATGATCGCCGGAACGACGCTCGCCTGCGACGCGAACCAGCTCCTTCCGGCGGCTGGCCGCGCTCTATCCCGCGCCGCTGACGATCATCGACGTGCCCGGCCGCGCGGACGACGACGCCGTGGCCTATGTCGCCGACCAGCTTCGCGGCATGGCGCGCAGGCTGGAAGCCCCTGACCGGGCAAAAAAGCTCGACGAGGCGAAACTGCGCGCGTCGATGGCCTGCGCCGACCGCACGCTAAAGCTGATGCGCGAATATGCCGCCCTGCGCGCGCGGAGGTCACGCAGGACACGACGATGACGGGCGAACTGTGCAGCCTGATTGCGACGCACTGTCTTCTCGGCCACGCGGACGGCGAAAACTACGTCCGCGAATTGATTGAAAACCGCCAGACGCGCGGGCGGGAGACGACGCGCCGCAAGCGCATCTTCTTCATCCACACCCTGCCCAACTGGCAGGATTCCATGATCCGGATGCTCGAAACGGAAAACCGATGCGAGCTGGTCGGCTGCGACCTCACCTTCGATTCGCTCACGGCGCTCGACCCGGAAAAGCCGTTTGAAAGCATGGCGCGGCGGCTGCTCGCCAACGTGAACGGCGGAAGCGCCGCGCGGCGCATCGACAACGCGATCGCGTGGGCAAAGAAGCTGAACGCGGACGGCGTGATCCTCTTCTGCCACTGGGGCTGCAAGCAGACGATGGGCCTGTCCACGCTCGCCAAGCGCAGGCTGGAGGAAGCCGGTCTGCCGACGCTGGTGCTCGACGGCGACGGCTGCGACAGCCGAAACGTCGCGGACGGACAGATGGTCGACGCGCGTCGGCGCATTTCTGGAACAACTGGAGGACAGGATGGACGATGATCGGGTATAGCTGCAAATACACGCCGGTGGAGCTGGTCGCGGCCTTCGGCGAAGAGCGCTGCTGCTCGACGCGGGAGACGGCGGATTTTTCCCGCGCGGAAACGCTGACCCACGGGCAACGTCTGCTGCCACGCCAAGGCGCTGCTGACGCAGGCGCTCGACACGGACGAGCTGGTGCTGACGGATTGCTGCGACGCGACGCGGCGAATCTGCGACGTGCTGCAGGACGCGGGCAGGCAGCGCTTTCTTTTCAATTCGATTTGCCGCACGACGAACGCAGCCCGCGCGCGCCTGACGGGAGCTGATCCGCTTTCGCCGCGCTTACGGCGCGTACACGGGCAGGGCGTTTTCCAAAGAGGCGTTCTTCGCCGCCTGCCGGAATCACTCCGGAGCGCATCCGCCGCGCGAGCCGTTTATCGCGGTGCTCGGCGCGCAGCGTCAGCCCCCAGCTCCTCGGCCAGATTCGCTGCGTCCCCATCCCGGTGGAAAATCGACGTGCAGCGGCCTGCGGACGCTGGAAGACCCGCCGGAGGAAGCCGCCGGCTTCTCCTTCGAGGCGCTGATGGATTGGTACGCGGGCGCGCTCCTGTTGAATCAAACGCCCTGCATGCGCATGACGGATATCGCGTCGCGCCGCGCGCTGTATGAAAACGCGGGGCATCCGCGGCATCGTCTATAACACGGTGAAGTTCTGCGATTATTACGGCTTTGAATACGCCGATCTGAAGGACGAAAAGCGCCGCTGCGCTGCTGAAAATCGAATCGGATTACACGCTGACCGCGCGGGACAGCTTTCCACGCGGCTGGAGGCCTTCGCGCGAGCGCCTGGCCTGACTGCGCCGGACGGCAGGAGACAACCAGGCCCGCCGCCGAAAAAAGCGGCGCGGAAGAAGTATTTCGCGGGCATCGACGGAGCGGCTCGACGACGACGAACATGGTCGTGCTGGATGAAAAACGAAGCCCCTGCTCGCCTGCCATCGTCCGCACCGGCCCGCGCGCGCACGTCGGCGCGCAGGCGGCGCGCTGGAAAGGCGTCTGCCGGACGCTGCACATCGAGCCGGACGCCCTTTCCGCCGTCGCGACGGGCTACGGGCGAAACAAGATGCATCCGTGACGGAGATTACCTGCCACGCGCGGTGCGCACTATCTGAATCCGCCGTCCGCACCATCATCGACATCGGCGGGCAGGATTCAAAGGTCATCAACCTCGACGAAACCGGCCATGTCCAGAATTTTATGATGAACGACAAAATGCGCCGCCGGAACCGGGGCGGTTTCTGGAAATGATGGCGCGCACCTCGAGCTGGATATGGAGGAGATGAGCGCTCTCGGCCTGACGTGGAGAGAAGGAGCTGACGATTTCCAGCATGTGCACGGTGTTTGGACAACACCCATTCGCTCTACGTGGACCAGTGGGACTGGGAGCGCACGATCCGTCCCGAGGAGCGCAACCTCGGCTTCCTCAAGCAGATCGTCGAAAAGATCTACGACGCGATGAAGGCCGTCGAGGAGGAGGTTTACGAGCTCTTCCCGCACATCACCCCGATCCTGCCCGAGCGCATCGCATTCATCCAGGCCGAGGAGCTGCTGCGGGAGTTCCCCGGGCTCACGCCGAAGGAGCGGGAGCAGGCGGCCGCCCGGAAATACGGCGCGCTGTTCCTCATCGGCATCGGCGGCGCGCTCAGGCGGCAACAGATTCGATGTCCCTCAGAGAGGGAGGCATCCTTCTTTTTTCCATTCCTTCGCGCGAATTGACGCGCATCATCTTAAAGCCTATATCTTAGGGGGTTATTATGCGTTATACGATTGAAAAACGAGTTCATCCGCCTGACCGTCGATTCCCTGGCGCGGAACGGTCAGCGTCGATCTGGCCACCGGAAGCGAGATGATTGCGCCGATCCCGCCGTCTGAACGCGCCGATCCCTTCCTACGCGGGCAAGCTGACGGGCGGCCATTTCAAGGCGGGGGACGGCAAATCTACGCCGGCGGCCAGCAAGGCTTAGCCCGCGACATGGAGCATGCCCTGCTGAACCAGACCGCGCGCGAATTGACAGCGTCCGAGACCCGCGCAATCTGGCCGTATGATTTCGCGCTGCGCACGACCTTCTGAAGGTCGCCGCGTCCGCCACGCCGTCAGCGTCCGCAACACGGGCAAGGGAGACCCTTCCCGCTTCACCCCGGCTTCCCCTGCCGTTTGACGACAAACACACCGACGCGGATTACGACATTCTGTTTGACACGGTGGAATCCCCGCTGCCTGAACACCGCGCCGAACGGGCTCATCGGCGCCGCGCCCGGATTACTACCCTTCGCCCGCAACGTCACCCGCATCCCGCTGAGCGCCGAGCTGTTTGCGCGCGACAGCCACTGCATGGTGAACCTCAAATCCAAATCCATCTGCGTGCTGGAACGCGACCGGCCGCCGCATCCGCGTGGATATCGAAACTTCCCGTACACGCTGATCTGGTCCACGCCGCAAAGCCGATGCGCTTCATCTGCGTCGAGCCGTGGCACAGCATCCCCGGCGAGGACGACGGCCCCCATCGAGTGGACGCAGAAGCCCTGCGCCGCCAGCCTTGAGCCGGACGAGGTCTGGCAGACCGCGCTGGATATGGCGTTTGAAAACAGGCGGCACTCAGCTTCGGTTGGGTGCCGCCTGTTTTTGTACAGCTAAGGTTGAGAATCGCCTGTTTGGGCGCAAAAACAATATCGCTAAACGGCGATTCAAAGGCGTATTTCGAAGTGGTCACGGAATATCAGCCGTTGGATCAGGCTCAATTATTATCATAAAGCAGACGATTGGAGAGATACCATGACGATCAACTGTGTATGGGAACATAACGGCAGAGACACCTTTGCTTTATGCGGTGGATTTTGTAGGCATATACCCGCGGAGAAACATTGGAAGCCGCTGTCCGAAAATGCAAGCGGAAATATGCTCTTATCTCAAATGGTGCGGCAAAAAGCAGTAACAAGTATGGATATCGCCATCATCGGAGAAAAGGTTTCCGAGCTTGCGATCTGCGACGCGGACTCTGATGTGCTTTTGAAAGTGAAAAAGCACCGCTGACAGCAGAAGAATATAGAAAGTTAAAGGCACTTGGCACTGAAATCAGCGCAGGATTTTCTTTTGCTTTGTATGATTCTGTTCCCGATAAGAATGCAACGGCTGCGCCTGAACGCAAGACCTTTTACGGCAAAGTTCCACGCTCAGCTGATGAAATGTATGCGCATACGAAAATGTAAACGAATACTATTTTTCGAGATTCATGTTGATGCTGACAATAACGGAAGCATCTATGCGTGCCGCAAACGCGGATTTGAAGCGCTGGAAGCAAAGGGAGATTTTCTTGAAAATGTAGTCGTCGCAGGTAGCTATGGAGAAGATTGGTCTCTCCGTAGGTGCTTCGTCGATTCATTTGGCATGACCGCATTCACGCCAAAGGCAATGTATCGAATGGCTACAAAAGTTTTGGTGCGCAGAGCATTGTAAATCCGTTTTACTTTTTTGATGAAGAAGTCTTAAGGTGAAAGAACCATAAACAAAGATATGTGCGTAGCCTGTGACGATGGGAGCAAGTATACATTCCCGTGGACGAACCGCTAAAACGCGGAACAGGCGCGACCGAAATCACGCCTGTTCCCCAAAACTTGAATTTTGCTTTTTATCTACAGTCTGCAAGAGGCCTTTCGGTCTCTTTTTTCTTTTGCCCTACTTCGCGAACATCGTCATGCCCTGCAAGCCCTTGATCTTCACGCTGAACGCACCGCTTCGGGCGGTGAAAAATCTGCCCGTCGTCGGAAACGAGCGTCTGCGCGCCGAGACGTCCGCGCTCGTCAGGTAGACGACGACCTCTCTGGCGCTGCGGTTGATGAGCGTCACGGCGCAGGCGTTTTCGGCCTTTTTGCCGAACGCATCCTTCCTGTTTTCGTTTTTGCGGATCACGCCCAGCACAGCCGAGCAGGGCGCGATATACGCACATTCGCCGGTTTTCAGCACGGGATGGCCGTTTCGCATGGCGGCCATGGCTTTGTAGCGCGCCAGTATATCCTGATCCTCGCGCCCCACGGATAGGTACGGCGGCAGAACGGATCGGCGCAGCCCTCCACGCCCGCCTTCGTCGCCGTAGTAGATGCACGGCATGCCCGGCACGCTGAACACAAACCGCAGCATCAGCTGTTCGCGCAGCGCGCCGATCATGCGCTCCTCCCGAGAGAGGCGGTGATCCGCGCGCGCTGGCTGGGGAATATCGCTGCCGTCGTTTCCGGCCAGCACGTTGAGGATGCGCGGCCTGTCGTGGCTGCCCATCAGGTTCATCAGCGCGTAAAGAAACGGCTTGGGATAATTCTGCGCCAGCGAGGAAAGTCTTGGCGACGGCCGCCGCGTCCTTCTGCGCCATCAGAAACGCGATCAGCGCGTCGCGGAGCGGGTAATTCATCACGCTGTCCAGCGTGTCGCCGAGCACATAGGAGCGCATCTGCCCGTAGGCGACCTTGTTGCTCGCATCCTCCCACACCTCGCCGAGCACCGCCGCGTCCCTGGATATGTCCTGACCTGCCTGCGCAGCTCGCGCAGAAACGGCATCGGCAGCTCGTCGGCCACATCCAGCCGCCAGCCGCTCGTGCCCTTTCTGACCCAGGGTGGCGCACGACGGAATCGTCGTCCCCAGAATAAAGCGGCGATAATCCTCGTCCATTTCGTTGACGTTCGGCAGGGTTTTGAAGCCCCACCAGCACTCGTAATCGTCCGGCCAATGGCGGAAGGTGAACCATTTGTAATACGGCGAATCGGGGTCGCGGTACGCGCCGACGTGCTCGCCGTAGGTACCGCGGCGGTTGAAATACAGGCTGTCGTCGCCGACGTCGGGAGAACACGCCGTCGAGCATCACGCGCATGCCCAGCGCCTCGGCCTCTTTGCACAGGCACGCAAGCGCCTGCTCGTCGCCGAACATCGGATCGACCCTGCGATAATCGCTCGTGTCGTATTTGTGGTTGGTGCGCGCGCAGAAAATCGGGTTGAAGTACAGCACGCTCACGCCGAGCTGCTTGAGGTACGGCAGCTTCTGCCGCACGCCCTCCAAATTGCCGCCGAAGAAATCGTTGGCAAAGTTGTCGCCGTTTTCGGCGATGTTGAGGAAGGGCATTTCATTCCAATCCTCGTGCAGGATGATATTCTGCCCGTCCTTGGCGTGCATGAGCGCGTCCGTGCCTTCGCCGCGGCAGAAGCGATCCACCATGATCTGATACATGACGCCATCGCGCATCCACGCGGGGGTGTCGTAGGCGGCGTCGTAAACGGTGAGCTGGAAGCTCTCCCTCGCTCCCCATCACGCCCTCGCCGCAGCCGGTGTGATCCCCCGGCGCGCCGAGCACCACATGCTCGCCCTTGTATTCGCACTCGAACCGATACCAGAGCAGCCGGGGCTTATCGCCCACGCCGATCTGCGCCTCATAGATCATTCTGCCGTCCTTCACTCCCCAGCGGGCGCATGATAACGCGCTCATCGCCATTCCAGACACGCAAAAAAGCTCAACCGGCGCCTGTTCATCTTCCACCGTCAGACGCAGCCGAACCTGTCCGCCCGTCGCCACCGCGCCCTGCGGCTTGCGATCGAACGGTTTGAGGGTATGATGCTTCAAAACCATGCTCTCGAAACACTCCGTCTTTTCAAAGTTCTGCCCCGCCGTTCCGCGCGGGGGCTTTCTGCGCTCCATTGTAAACGTACTTGCCCAGCGCCTGTCAAGCGGCTTTGCGCCGCCCGCCGCGGCGGAAAGAATTCGGTGGAAAGAGTTCACATTTTTGTTTCATTTTCATTGCTTCCCTGCTACATCCGCGCGCTATAATATTCTCCACGCAAGGCTGGAAAGGGGGCGCGCCGCATGGCGAAGCGAATTTTTTTCTCTGACGGCGGTTTTGTCTCCTGGGTTTCATGCTGCTGCCCGCCGGAAACAAATCGACGCAGCCGCTCTCCGCGTCCGACGCGCCGGCACGCGAGGCGACGAGCGGCGAGCTGCCGGACGAGCGCCTGCTCTTTTCCTGAATTGACCGATTCGGACATTTCGGAAATTCACATCCGCGCCGGGGACGACTGCGCGTTTGATTTCAGCCTGCGCGGCGAGTTGAGCGTCAACGGGCAGAAAGCCGACGGCGAGGTTTTTTCTACGCTGCTCGACCAGCTGACAGCGGATTGCTTCGTCCCCTGCGAGGATTTTGAGCCGCGCGGCGAACCGCTGCTGACGGTAACGGTCTCCACCGATACGCAGGCTTTTTTCCGCCCGTTTTTATCAGGACAGCGAGGACGGCAAATACGCCTACGTCGTCGCCGGGGCTGACAAGGAGCGCTGCTTAAAGACGGACGCATGGCGCGTGGGCACGCTGCTGCTGACGTGCGAGGGCACGCGCATTTTCGACGCCAGCGGGCAGGAAACGCCCGTGGATTAGCCCTTCAGCCATTCTTCCCAGATTTCCGGGCAGTATCCGACGGTGGCGCGGCGGCCGTCGCGGACGATGGGCAGCCGAAGGAGCTGCGGTTTTTCCATCAGCCCCGCGAGAATCGAATCGCGGTTTTGGGTGTAGGCGATCACGCTTTCGCGATACGCCTTGCTCTCCTTGTCGCAGAGCGCGTCCAGCCCGACCGCGGCGGCGACGCTCTCCAGTTCCCGCCTGCCGATGCCGTATTTGAGCACGTCCACGCGCTGATACGCGACGCGGCGCTCCTTAAAAAAAAGCGCTCGGCCTTCTGGGTGTCAAAGCCTTTTCCGCAATAAATCTGATAAGCCATCTTGATTCCTCCGTTCTTTTCCTTATAATAGAGCATGACGGCTGATTCCGTCAAGCCGATAAGCAATAGGGAAAACCACGGAGGTTTTGCATATGAAGAAAAAATCGCGCTCGTCACCGGCGCATCCGGCGGCATTGGCGGCGCGTGCGCCGAAAAGCTGGCGCGGGAGGGCTACACGGTTCTGGTTCACGGCTGCCGCGGGCTTCGGCAGGCCGAGGCGCTGGCCGACCGCCTCTGCGCGGAGGGACACGACGCGCACGCGGTCTTCTGCGATCTGGCCGACAGCGAGAGCGTGCAGGCGATGTGCCGCGACGTGCTCGCGCTGTATCACCGCGTCGATGCGCTGGCGCTCTGCGCGGGCATATCGCACACCGGGCTTCTGTGCGACATGACGGACGCGCAGTGGCGCGCGGTGATGGATGTGAACGTCTCCGACATGTTTACCTCATCCGCGCGCTTGCGCCGGGCATGGTCTCCCGAAACGAGGGTGCGATTGTGACGGTTTCAGCATGTGGGGGCGCGTCGGCGCGTCGTGCGAGGTCGCGTATTCCGCCAGCAAGGCCGCTGTGATCGGCCTGACCCGCGCGCTGGCCAAGGAGCTGGGGCCCAGCGGCGTGCGCGTCAACTGCATCGCCCCCGGCGTGATCGACACGCGCATGATGGATGAGCACAGCAACGAAACCAAGGCCGCGCTGGCGGAGGAAACGCCGCTTTGCCGCCTCGGCACGCCGCAGGACGTGGCGCAGGCCTGCGCGTTTCTGCTCTCGGACGCGGCCTCCTTCATCACCGGGCAGGTACTCGGCGTAGACGGCGGCTACATTTAACAAATTTTTTTCAAACTTTTTCCGACAGGATTTCACACAAAATGACGGAATCCGCCCATCTGCGCACGAAAATTGTGGTCAGTTATCGACAGCGACCACATCATATTGTGGATAACCCGCGATGAACCGGCAGAGCAAGCGGATGAAAGCTGCATTTTCTTTCTTTTCGCCGCCTGCCAAAAAGCCTTTGAAAACAGGGCTTTTTTTTGATATGATAGGAAAGCTGTCATAAGAAGTTATCCACAGGTGGAGTCTATCTTTCCACAAGCTGTGGAAAGTATTGTGGATATCCACAGTATATCCACAGGGATATGTGTACAGATTGTGGGAAAGCGGCCGTCATGCGCCGCAGAAGATACGGAGGTTTCGCCATCGATCATATCGAATTATGGGATAAGGCCAAGGCACTGATGCGCGAGGAGCTGGCCAACGTTTCCTATACCACATGGATCGAGCAGCCGCTCAAGCCCGTGTATGTGGTGGACGACAAGCTCGCGCTGGAGGTCATCAGCGATTTCAACGAGAAGACCATCCGCGCGCGCTATCTGCCGATGATTACCGAAGCGGTGAGCCAGGCCGCCGGGCGCGAAATGACCATCGAGCTGATGAGCGTCAAAGAGCGCATCGAGTGGCAGGAGCGCCAGAAGAAGGAAGACGCCCCGGCGATGCAGGGCATCAACATGTTCAACCCGAAATCGACGTTTGACACGTTCGTTGTCGGCTCGTCCAACCGCTTCGCGCATGCCGCCGCGCTGGCCGTCGCCGAGCAGCCGGGCATGGCCTATAACCGGCTGTTCCTCTACGGCGGCGTCGGTCTGGGCAAGACGCACCTGATGCACGCCATCGGCCACTTCATTCAGGATCATTTTCCGAACATGCGCATGCTCTATCTGCCCAGCGAGATGTTCACCAACGAGCTGGTCGCCGCCATCAAGAACAACAAGAACGTGGAATTTCGCAACCGCTTCCGCACCGTCGATGTGCTGATGCTGGACGACATTCAGTTTATCGCCGGCCGCGATTCCACGCAGGAGGAGTTTTTCCACACCTTCAACGCCCTGCACAGCGCGGGCAAGCAGATCATCATCTCCTCCGATAAGCCGCCGCGCGAAATCGCCCGTCTGGAAGAGCGCCTGCGCAGCCGCTTCGAGTGGGGCCTGATTGCCGACATTCAGAAGCCGGATTTCGATACCCGAATCGCCATCCTGCGCAAAAAGGCCGAAAACGAGGGCATTGAAATCAGCGACGAGATGCTGGAGCTCATCGCCGGACGCATCGAGAGCAACATCCGCGAGCTGGAAGGCTCGCTGACCCGCGTCAACGCCTACGCCAAGCTGAACCACTGCGAAATTAACGAGGAGGTCATCTCCCACGCGCTGCACGATATCGCCGTCGTGCGCGATCCCAAGCGCATCACGCCGGAGCTGATTATCGACTGCGTGGCCGATTATTACAGCCTGAGCGCGGATATGCTGCGCGGCGATTCCCGCAAGAAGGAAATCGCGCTGGCGCGCCACGTCGCCGTCTATCTGACGCGCGAGATGACCGGGCTGAGCCTGCCGCGCATCGGCGACGCTTTCGGCCGCGATCACTCGACGATCATCAATTCCTGCGACAAGGTGACCAAGATGCTCGATACCTCTTCGGATATGAAGAGCTCGATTGCCGATCTGAAAAAGATCATCACCGAGAAATAAATACGTTGGGGCTCTGCCCCGGCCCCGGCAGAAAACTGAGTTTTCTGCGCCTTCCAACCGACGCTGTTTCGCAGCGTCGGTTTTTTTCCACAGTTTATCCTTGAATGTTGAAAACTTTTCCGTTTGCTCATTTCTTGGTTTGATTTTTCAGTAAATGAGCAATCCGAAATTATGCGCAAATTCTTATAACGGGCGCGCGATGCGCGCCCCTACAACGTTGCGAAAAAAGCAGCCGCGTACCCGTAGGGGCGCGCATTGCGCGCCCGCGTTTTGTGCAAAATTTGCTTTTTTCTCAATTATTGTTTTTTTCAAAAAAACTTCAAAACCCCGTTGACAAACCATTTTTCGCGTGGTATACTTCATCACATTAAAGCGCTAACACATTAAAGCAAACAGCCGGCAAACACTCGCCGGTCATTCGAAAGGAGCAACCCCTTATGAAAAAGATGCTTGCCGCTCTGCTGGCCGCCGTCCTCACCCTCTGCTTCGCCGCCGCGCTGGCGGAAGATACCGGCCTTGCGGATGTCAAGGCGAAGGGCACCCTCGTGATGGGCTTTGACGAGGAATACCCGCCGATGGGCTTTGTCGATGAAAACGGCGAATACGTCGGCTTTGACATTGATCTGGCCAAGGAAGTCACCGACCGTCTCGGCGTGGAGCTCGTCCTCCAGCCGATCTCGTGGATTCCAAGGAGCTGGAGCTTTCCGGCAAAAACATCGACTGCATCTGGTCGGGTCTGACGATGACCCCGGAGCGCATCGAGCAGATGACCTTCTCCATCCCGTATCTGGCCAACGAGCAGATTCTCGTCGTTCGTTCCGATTCCGGCATCGCCTCTGAGGCGGATCTTTCCGGCAAGGTGCTCGGCACGCAGGCCGGTTCCAGCTCCGTGGACGTGCTGAATGCGAACCCCGATCTGATGGCGGCCATCGGCGAGCCGCAGCTGTACGATGATTTCGTGACCGCGCTGATGGATCTCAAGCTCGGCGGCATCGACGTGCTGCTGATCGACTCCGTGGTCGGCAATTACTACATCGCCCAGCAGGACGATCCGACCCAGTTCACCGTGCTGCCCGAGGTGCTGGAAGCCGAGGAATACGGCATTGCCTTCCGCAAGGGCGAACAGACCCTCGCCGACGCGGTGAGCCAGCAGCTCGTCGACATGTTCAAAGACGGCACGCTGGATACCATCCGCGCCAAGTGGTTCGCCAACGACATCACGCTGGTCGCCCAATACGCGAACTGATACATACGAGCTGTCAAGCTCAATCCTGATCGTTCAAGAGTCAAAAACAAGTATTCTCAGAATATGGGGCTTTGCCCCATCGCCCCACCAAAGGGCCTTCCGAGCGTTTACGGCGCCCGTTTGGCGCATCGCCCTTTGAAACCTTCGGGCCCAAATACTTGATTCTTCTTGAAATATCAGCGTTGTTGGCTTTGACAGCCCTCTTTCCGTCCATATCACCTTTTCGGAGGCCTTCATGCGATACTTCAACAATTTCGACGCCTTTATGAAGCTCGTGCTTTCCATGACGGGCGGCTTTTATAACACGCTGATCATTTTCTTCTTCACGCTGCTGTTTTCCCTGCCGCTCGGTCTGGCCGTGGCGCTGCTGCGCATGAGCAGGCGCAAGATCGTCAGCGTGCCGACGTCGCTGTATATTCTGGTGATGCGCGGCACGCCGCTGATGCTGCAAATCTTCGCCATCTATTTCGCCATTCCGACACTGACGGGCGTGAACCTCGACCGCATGAACGCCACCATCCTCGCCTTTTCCATCAACTACGCCGCCTATTTCGCCGAAATCTTCCGCGGTGGGATTCAGTCCATCCCCGTCGGGCAGCGCGAGGCCGGTCAGGTGCTGGGCATGACGCGCGGACAGACGTTTTTTTCACGTCATCCTGCCGCAGATGGCAAAAGCGCGTGCTGTTGCCGGTCAGCAACGAGGTGATTACGCTGGTCAAGGATACGTCGCTGGCGAACGTGATCGCCGTCGCCGAACTGTTCCGCGCGGCGAAGAACGAGGCCAGCCGCACCGCTTCTGTCGAGCCGCTCTTTGTCGCGGGGCTTTTTCTATCTGCTGATGAACGGCGCGGTCTCGCTCGTGTTTAGCTGTCTCAACCGCCGCATGGCGTATTACAAGGATTGACAAGCGCTCCGGCGCGAAACGGAAAGGGAGAACAAGGGTCATGCTTCAGGCGATTGACATCAGAAAAAAAATACGGCGACAACGAAAGTTTGAAGGGCGTAACCGTGCGCGTGGACAAGGGCGAGGTCGTCGCCGTCATCGGCCGCAGCGGCTCGGGCAAGAGCACCCTCCTGCGCTGCCTCAACCACCTTGAAACCATCGACAGCGGCGAAATCCGCATCGACGGTCAGGCGATGGTCACCACCGGCGCGGACGGCGCGGCGCGCTATCGGACGGAAAAAGACTTGCGTGGGCTCTGCCTCAAGATGGGGCTCGTCTTTCAGGATTACAACCTCTTTCCGCATTACACGGTGCTGCGCAACATCGTCGCGCCGCAGCAGCTGGTGCTCCATCGAAGCCGTCAGGGAGGCCGAGCAGAAGGCCATGCTCCTGCTGGAAAAGGTCGGCCTCGCGGATAAGGCGGGCGCGTATCCCTGCAATCTTTCCGGCGGGCAGTGTCAGCGCGTCGCCATCGCCCGCGCGCTGGCCATGGATCCGGAAATTCTCTGCTTTGACGAGCCGACCAGCGCGCTTGACCCGCAGCTCACGCAGGAGGTGCTCTGCGTCATCCGTCAGCTGGCCGCCGAAAAGCGCATGATGATCGTCGTCACCCACGAAATGAACTTCGCCCGCGACGTGGCGGATCGCGTGATTTATATGGAAAAACGGCCTCGTCGCGGAGGATGGCCCCGCCAAAGAGGTGCTCGGCAGCGCCACAGCGCGGCTATCCGCGCGTTCGCCGGGGAATGCGGCGATTGAGCAGCCATTTGTGCCCTCTTGCGCGTTTTTGCGCAAAGAGGGTCTTTTTCCCGCCGGAAGTTTAGCTGCATTAAACCTGCACATTTTTCCCGCTGAACTTTATGGTTGACACGGCGCTTTTTCTAGCATATAATCATGCTGTTTTTATGGGTTGCGGCGCTAAGCCCCGCCCGCACAGGCTTGATGACTCAGGGAGGAAACCATGCAGGATACCCTTCTTTCTTTTACAGCACATTTCCAAGAATTTCGGCGAGGGCGACGTTTTGCGCGATATCTCGCTGGACGTCGCCAGGGGCGAGTTCGTCACGCTGCTGGGCGCGTCCGGCTGCGGCAAGACGACGACCCCTGCGCATTATCTCCGGCCTGGAAACGCCGGACGAGGGCACGGTGCTGCTGGACGGCCGGGACGTCACCGCGCTGCCGCCGGGCGCCGCCCCGTCAACACGGTCTTTTTCAGAGCTACGCGCGCTCTTTCCGCATATGAATGTCGAAAAGAACGTGGCCTACGGCCTGCGCGTGCGCAGGATGGATAAAGCCTCCATCGAAAGCGCGTGCGCGAGATGCTCGAGCTGGTGCAAATGGCGGATTTTGCCAAACGCATGCCCAGCCAGCTTTCCGGCGGCCAGCGCCAGCGCATCGGCATCGCCCGCGCCCTCGCGCGCCCGAACCGAGCTGCTGCTGCTGGACGAACCGCTGGGCGCGCTGGATTTGCAGCTCCGCCGCCAGATGCAGCTTGAACTCAAGCGCCTGCAAAAGAAGCTGGGCATCACCTTCGTCTACATCACGCACGATCAGGAAGAGGCCATCAACATGTCCGACCGCATCGCGGTCATGCGCGGCGGGCGCTTTTGAGCAGCTCGGCACGCCGGAAGAAATCTACGACGAGCCGAAGACGCACTACGTCGCGCAGTTCATCGGCCGCTCCACCATTCTTAGCGGCAGGGTGGAAGCCGTCGGAAAGGATACGGCGGTCATCCGCGGCGCATGCGGCAGCTTCACGGCGGACGCTTCCCGCGCGCGGCTTTCCGCGGGCGAGGACTGCGAAAAATCTGCGTGCGCACGGAGCGGATGCGCGTCTCCCCGTGCCGGTCGAGGGCTTCCAACTGCCCGTCACCGTGCGCGAGGCGCGCTACGCGGGCGGCAGCGTGCTGACCTATGCCATCCTCCCCGACGGCGAGGAAGCCGTTGCAACGAGCGAAGGCCGCCTCAGCGACGCGCTCACGCCCGGCAGCACCGCCTATCTGTATTGGAATCCGCGCAGGCCGCGGTCATTGGGGGACGTGCCATGGCGCGTAAACACCCTTCAGGCGCACGAGCGGCGCACCCGCGCGCTGATGACCGCGCCGATGGCGGCCTTCGGCGTGCTGCTGGTCGCCCTGCCGCTGATCTACGTGCTCTGCACATCGCTGGTGACGGGCGGCAAATTCCAATTCGGCATGCCGCTGACGCTCGCCAACTACAAGGCGCTGCTGCGCGAGGATTATCTCAAGGTCTTCGCCAACAGCCTCCAGCTCGCGTTCTTCACGACGGTCATCTCCCCTGCTGGTGGGCTATCCCTTCGGCTACTGCATGGCGCGCGCCCGCTCAAATGGAAGGCGCTGCTGATGATGCTGGTCATCATCCCGTTCTGGACGAGCGCGCATCTACGGCTGGAAGATCCTCCTGCAGGCCAACGGCCCGGTCAACGGCGTGCTCCGCCGCTGGGGGCTGATTCAGAAGAACATCAAGTTCCTCGGCTCCCACGGCTCGGTGCTGCTGGCGATGGTTTACTGCCTGATTTCCTTTATGATCCTGCCGTGCCACAACGCGGTGGATAAGATGGATTTCACGCTGGTGGGAGGCCTCGCGCGATCTGGGCGCAAGCCCCGTTCGGGCGTTCCTCACCGTCACGCTGCCGCCTGACCATGCCGGGCATTCTCGCCGGCTGCGTGCTGGTGTTCGTGCCCAGCGTCGGCCTGTTCTATCTGTCGGATATCATGGGCGGCGGTCTGGTGCTGGTGGGCAACCTCATCCGCGACCAGCTTCTCAAGGTGCGCGACTGGAACGTCGGCTCGGCCATGAGCATGGTGCTCATCGCGCTTTCCGCCGGCATCTATCTGCTGTATCACCAAGGTCGGCGGCGATGATCTGGGGGTGATGTGATGGCGCAGGCAAAGCGGCGCAGAAAGCGCAAAAATCTTTTCCCCCGTCTATCTGACGCTGGTGCTGATCGTCCTCTATCTGCCGATTCTGATGGTTGTCATCTATTCCTTCAACAGCGGGCGCACCATCGGAAGCTGGCAGGGCTTCACGACCAATTGGTACAGCCGCCTGTTTTCCAACGCCCTGATGGCCGACGCGCTCAAAAATTCGCTGGTTCTGGCCGTCGTCTCCAGCCTGCTGGCGGGCGGCATCGGTACGCTGGGCGCAATCGGGCTGGCGCGGTCGCACCTGAAGCTCGGCGGCGCGGTCGAAAACCATCGCCACCCTGCCGATGATGATCCCCGAGCTGGTGCTGGGCATGGCGTATCTCTCTGTGTTCACCGCCGTGGGCTTTAAGCTCGGCATGGGCGCGCTGGTGCTGACGCACACAACCTTCTGCATCCCCTATGTGTTCATCAACGTCAAATCCCGCCTGATCGGCATGGATCCTTCGCTGTCGGAGGCCGCGCGCGCGAGCCCCCGGCGCGCTTTTGAAGGACATCACCCTGCCGCTGGTCTTCCCGGCGGTGCTCTCGGCATGATGCTCTTCCGCCGCGATGAGCCTCGACGACGTGAGCGTCTCGCCTAACGTCACCAGCGCGGACGACCACCCTGCCGCTCAAGGTCTACACCGGCCTTCGTTCCGGCGGCACGCCGGAAATCAACGCGCTCTCCACCCTGATGCTCGGCGTGATCTTTATCTCTGCGTGGCCGTCAGCCAACTGGTGACCGCCCGGAGCAACGCGAGATTAAAATAAATCAATCCGACTCCTTCAGTCATTCTCACCGACAGACCTTCGGTATTCCCTTGCCTGCCTCCCTCATTGAGGGAGGTGGCACGCCGTAGGCGTGACGGAAGGGAGTTAAAGGGCAAAGCCCAAAGAAACCGCATCAAACGCATCCCGCGTTTGAGATAGATCAACCATTCCTGATTAAGGAGGGACATGGACATGAAGAAACTTCTTTGCCTGCTGCTTGCGCTGCTGACCATCGGCGGCTGCGCCCTGGCGAGACCGAGAACAAGACCGACGAGGCCGTGCTCAACATCTTCACCTGGGAAGGTTACATCGACTACTCGACCGTCATCAAGCCGTTTGAGGAGGAGACGGGCATCAAAGTCAACTACGCGACCTTCTCCAGCAACGAGGAGATGTATGAAAAGCTCTCCGCGGTAAACGGCGGCGATTACGACGTGGTGCTGGCCAGCGACTACATGCTCAACACCACCCGCGAAGCCGGGCTGATGCAGCCGTTCGACCCCGCCATCGTGGATAACTATTCCAACCTGAACGAAGGCTTCACCCATCAGTTCTTCGATCCGGACGACCAGTTTGTCGTGCCGTATGTGAAGCGGCATTCCGCTGATCGTCTACGATCCGTCCGCGGTGGAGATCGACATCAAGGGCTTCAACGACCTGTGGGATCCGTCCCTTGAGGACAGCCTCGGCCTGATCGACGACGCGCGCGTGACCATCGGCATGGTGCTGCTCTCCATGCACCAGAGCATGAATACCACCGACGACGCGGTGCTCGCGGAGGCGGCGGAAAACTCGACGCGCTGCGCAGCAACATCCACGTGCTCGAATATGAGAACCTGCACAACTATCTGGTTTCCGGCGATATTTCCGTGTCCTACACCTTCACCCCGTTCGTCGCGCTGGCGCTGGACGCCAACCCGGATTTGAAGGTCGTCTGGCCGGAAGAGGGTCTGGGCTTCGGCATCGACGGCTGCTTCATCCCGGTGAATGCGCCGCACGCCAAGAACGCGAACCTCTTCCTCCAGTATCTGCTGCGCCCGGAAGTCGCGGCGACCTGCGCCAGTGGCAGTATTATTGCAGCCCGAACGAGGCGGCGAAGGCCTGCCTCTCCGAAAGCTACCTGAACAACCCGGTGTTCAACGGCATTTATGACCGCATCGACGACACGGAGTATGTGCGCAACCTGTCCAGCGAGGACGAGCAGAAATACCAGGATATCTGGACGACGTTCAAGCTGAGCATGCAGTGACTCCTTCCGGCCGCTGTCGCGGCAAAAAAGGGCGGGGCGGCTCTGCCGCCCCTCGTCTTGAAAAACCCGTCCGATTTCGGGCGGGTTTTTCAGGACGGATGAACCGCCATATTTTTCTGTTCGTAAGATGGAGTATGGAGGGGAGAAAACCATGTCAAAGCTGTTCATTTCCGGCGGCACGGTCATCGACCCGAGACCCTGTCGCGCTTTCAGGCCGATGTGCTCTGCGAGGACGGGCGCATCGCCGCCGTCCAACCGGCGCAGTCTGGCGCGCCGAAGGACGCGCGGGTGATCGACGCTTCCGGCTGCTTCGTCTGCCCCGGCTTTATTGACCCGCACGGCCATATCGACGGCTGCAAATACACCGGCACGCTCTCCCCTGCTTCAGGGCATCACGACGACGGTAGGCGGCAACTGCGGCTTTTCCCCGCTGGATATAGACGCATTTCTGCGCAGCCAGACGGCATTTCCGATTCATCAGGCGGAGATGATCGGCCTGCGCGCTGCGCGAGGCGGCGGGCGTCACCGATCTGTTCGCCCCGGCCAAACGCGCGCAGGTACACACGATGGAAGCCCTCTGCGAGCGCGCGCTGCAAAGCGGCGCGGCCGGCGTTCCCTCGGGCCGGGCTATGCGCCGGGCACGTCGCTAGAAGAGATGGAGGCATTGTGCACGATGGCACGCCGTTACGGCAGACCCGCCGCCATCGACACGCGCATGTTCGCCATGACCGACCTCAACTCGCTCCAGCGAGGCCATTGAGCTGGCCGAGGTCACGGGCTGCCGGATGATCGTCTCGCACTTTGAATATCAATACGGCGTTGGCGTCGAATACAAGGCGCTGGAGATGCTGGAGCTGGCGCGTGCGCGGCGTGATATGCGTCTGGACAGCGGCATGGTGTTCTTCCATCAAGCGCTTTGCCAGGCCGTGACCGAGCTGCGCGCCGGCCACCCGAGCTGCGCCACCTGCGTCATCACAGGCGGCACATCAGCACTCGTGCCAGATCAGGCGCGTTCCGCCAGGCACCTGGCGCAGCGCACCCGTTTGGCTGCGGTGGTGATCAACACGGGCAGCGTCTACACCATTCCAGCGCTACCGATGGTTTTCCACCGACACGGGGCAGCTACGCCCCCGGCAGAAGGCGCACCCCCCCGCCGCGGGCAGCTTCCCGCGCTATCTGCCAAAATGGTGATCGGCGCGGCGAGCTGAGCTGGGAGCAGGCGATTGCGCATGACGCTCCTCCCCCGCGCAGACGATGGGGCTCAGGCGCAAGGAGGCGCATCCCGCGCGGGCATGGACGCCGATCTGCTCATCTTCGACCCGAAACGATTTGCGACCGCGCGGATTTCCCCGTCTCGGCCGCCCGAGACGCCGCGCCGGACATTCGTTTTTGTCATCGTATCCGGCGAAATCGCCGCCGAAAACGGCCGCGCAACCGGCGTGATGGCCGGTAAAACTCTGGATTCGTTTGATTTCATCATTCAAGCCGCCGCGCCCATGGCGGGATTGATTCCATACTTGACAACTTGTCACATTCGGATTACAATAATACGCAAATCGCACATCGCTTTTTAAGCGAAGGCGGCTTTTCAGCCGCAAAAGCAATGACGGAACAAAGACGCGCCCCCCCTGACCTTCAGAGAGTCGGCGCCCGGTGCAAGCCGACGGCGGGGACGCGGGATAACTCACTCCCCGAGCTGCCTCTGTGCCGAGCAGAGGACGAACCGGCCGCGTTAAGGCAAAAGAGGGCTTCCGCGCTTGAGTGAAAGCCGAATCAGGGTGGTACCGTGTGGCATTCTCGCCTCGCCCCTGCGAAAAGCAGGTGTGCGAGGCTTTTTCATTGAGGGAGGTTTTTCCGCTATGGGCATGACCATGACACAAAAAATCCTCGCGCGTGCCGCCGGCGTTGAGCGCTGCCGCGCGGGCGAGCTGCTCATGTGCAAGCTCATGACCTTGTGCTGGGCAACGACATCACCGCCCCGTGGCCATCAACGAGTTTCACCGGATGGGCGCGGTCAAGGTGTTCGACCCGCGAAGATCGCGCTGATCCCGGATCAGCTTCGTCCCCAACAAAAGGACATCAAGGCCGCGACGCTCGCCAAGCAGATGCGCGAATTCGCGCGCGCAGCATCGTCCACTATTACGAGGTCGGCCGCGTGGGCATCGAGCACGCGCTGCTGCCGGAGCAGGGCATCGTCGCCCCCGGCGAGGTCATCATCGGCGCGGACAGCCACACCTGCACCTACGGCGCGGTGGGCGCGTTCTCCACGGGCGTGGGCTCGACGGATTATATGGCCGTGGGCATGGCGACGGGCGAATGCTGGTTCAAGGTGCCGGGGCCGTCAAGGTCGTGCTGACCAACCGGCAAAATGAAGACCGTGGGTCAGCGGCAAGGACGTATTCTGCACCTCATCGGCGAAATCGGCGTGGACGGCGCGCTGTATCAGTCCCTCGATTCACCGGCGACGGCGTAAAAGGAAATCCCGATGGACGGCCGCCCGCCATCGCGGATAGCCATCAGGCAGGCGCGAAGAACGGCATTTTCCCGGTGGACGACGTCTGCCGCGAATACCTCAAGGTGTGCGTGACGCGCGAATGGACGGCACGTTTGAAGCCGACCCGGACGCGGAATACACCGCACCGTGACCATCAACTCGACGAGCTGGATATGACCGTCTCCCTGCCGCATCTGCCAGGAAAACACCCGTCCGGCGCGTGAATGCAGGCAGACCACCATCGATCAGGTCGTCATCACAGGGGAGCTGCACCAACGGCCGCATCCAGCGATATGCGCGTCGCCGCGCGAGGATTCTCAAGGGGCAGGTCGCGACCACGTGCGCTGCATCGTCATTCCCGGCACCCAGCAGGTCGTCAAGGACTGCCTGAAGGAGAGGAGGGCTGGTGGATATCTTCATCGCGCGGGCGCGATTTTCACCATGCCGACCTGCGGCCCCGTGTCTGGGCGGCTTCTGCGGCGTTCTGGCCGCGCGCCGTTTCCACCACCAACCGCAACTTTGTCGGCCGCATGGGTCACAACGAAAATCATTAAGCCTGGCCGGCAGCGTCTGCCGCGACTTTCGCCCATCCGCATCATACGCGCCTGAGAGGTTAACCAGCATGTTCGTTCAGTCTGCCGTCATTCGATACGGCGATGCGTCGTCGGACGTCATCGCCGCTACCTCAACTACCGACCCCACTAAAGGCGGCCGCGCACTGGCATGGAGGATCTGGACGGCGATTTCCAGCCCTCAGAAGCGAAACGAGCCGCATCTCTTTCAATAGATGCGCGGGGGCACCCAACTTCGGCTGCGGCTTTCTGCTCTCGCCGGCTATCGCGCCGTGGAGGCCAGCGCCGCTCGTCATCGCGGACAGCTTCGCCCATCTTCTGCCGCAACTCGATTGTTATCGACTTGCCGATCATCTGGCGGCGACTTTGAGTGGCCGTCCATCTGGATACCACGCGTGATCGAGGAAGCAATACGTAACTTT
>VOFI01003886.1_pt1 | contig 24393 bp, 33 predicted proteins | sample 5384131 | NCBI WGS metagenome assembly VOFI01 (sample SAMN12384728, study PRJNA508395) | human gut metagenome | isolation source: healthy gut H | host: Homo sapiens | reverse complement strand
TTCTCAATCTCCTCTTTGCTTCCTACAAGCACCAGATCAGCGAGTCCTTCTTTCAGTACTGTCTCTGCTGCTTTGTAAGTTCTTTCGTCCTCTGTCTCCGGAAGAACGATTGTCTTTTTTGCAAGCTTTCGCTCTTGCTTTGATTTCATCAATAAATCCCATGATTTAATGCCACCTTTCTTTTTATCTCACTTAGTCCTATTATAACTCAATCGTTTTTTGTATACAAGTCATTTTATGTGCATTTTCAAATACAATCCGAACTTTGTAATAGGATATTTGTAAGATTGTTACAATTTTATCAAACATTGTCTTTTTCTAAGAACATTACGAGCCAGAACAGTCACCTCTCACGACAACTGTTCTGGCTCTTATTAAAATTTACACCTTCAAAACCCCTTGCTTATATTCATTCTGAAACGCCGTCTTAAACTTATCCGTCACCACTGAGGTATACAGATTTGAAGCAAGCATATCATGTCTGAGCATTTTCTGACCAAGTTCCGGAAGATCGTCAATTTCAGACATTTTCGTCAAAACCGGAAGACTGCTTTCCTTCGACATAGCTGTCAAAAGCTTTGCATTGTCTTTTCGAAAACCAAGCAGACGTGCATACATATGATAGCCATTGTCAATATATTCTTCCACATTTGCCTTTTTCGTTCCAAGCATAATATGAAGCAATGCCCGGTTAACTCGGTCTGCGTAAGTTCTCGTGTTTTTAACAAATCACAGAACTGTTTATAATTAAAAAAGTTGTTTAACTGATTCGCAATTCTGGATGCAATCTCCGGAGAGACATCCACATATCGAACCAGACTTTCTGGCTGTTTATTTAACAGTTTATATTTCAAAATCAGAAAAATCATTCTGTGAAATCGGATACTGTACTTTATGATAATCCTTCAAAAGTTCCAGACAACATTTTGGAACCTGGTTTTCCAACTCTGACAGTATTCCCGAAAACGAAAGCTCATCGTAATTTCCTTCTACTGGTTCTGTATTGAAAGAGGAACTTGAATAAGCAAGCAGTGAACGAATTGCCGTAGCGGAACTGTAATCACTGTCCAGTTCTTCATCATGATACTGTGCACCACGCCTTGCAATCGTATAAGGTTCCATCCTGCTTCCAAGTTTTTTGATTGCTTTCAAATATTCAATCCCCAAAATATTGTTCGGATTTCTTAAAATCTCTGCAAACCGAGGATCTTCTGTATAAGAAAGAATTGCTTCCTGTCTGGCGCGTGGAAAAGACATCCCTTGTTTCAGATAATCTTTCAACAGAATCTGGTAGGCTTCAGGTTCTTCAAGAAGTAGTTCTGCAAGCTGTTCCAAGATTGGGAGATCATTACATTCACTGCCAAAACAGATAGAATCAACAATTCCAAGAGACTCTAAAAGAGATACGGATCCAAGTGCAAAAAGCTCCGCAGATCCCGTCGCATAACAGACCGGAAGTTCAAAGACAGCTCCAGCACCACACATCAGTGCCATCTCTGCACGTATCCTTTTTAGGCATGATTGCAGGTGTTCCCCGCTGCACATAGTCACCACTCATAACAATAACGGCTGCATCTGCACCGGTTACACGCAAAGATTCTTTAATATGATAAAGATGTCCATTGTGAAATGGATTATATTCTGTAATAAGACCAACGATTTTCATAATATTCTCCTAAAAAAGCAGAGTACTGCTCACACCACGTGTGAACAGTACCACCTCTCACCAATACAGATTATGTAACTGTTCAGAGCCAACTTCCAAAATGCTACGCATTTCGTCACAGTTACCAGTTTACAATCTCTTCATGCAAGTAATTGCCAGTGCCCCCGGACCAATATGGCAGGCCACACTCATGACAATGGTCCTTCCATAATCTCATATCCCGGAAATCTTTCTTCGATCTCTGCTTCCCACTCCTGTGCTTCTTCTTTACTGCATGTGTAAGCCATACCAAGAGCCATCTGATCCTTAACATCGGCAAAGCGTCCATTCAGATCTTTCTCGATTGCATTGAGCATTGTCTTCTTCGCCGTTTTCCAGCCTCTTGCTTTCGAAAATGCATCCAGCTTTTCTCCCTGGATCTGAAGAACAGGCTTTAAGTTAAGCACAGTTCCGATTGCCGCCGCTGCCGGTGTGATTCTTCCACCTTTTTTCAGGTATTTTAAAGTATCCACCGTAATATAAATGCTTGCCTGAAGTTTTTCTTTCTCCAGTATTTCTTTGATCTCTGCTGCACTCTTTCCTTCTTCACGCAGATTCATTGCATCCAGAACAGACTGCTCCTGTGTAACTGAAATTCTCTGATTATCAACCACCTGGACGCGTCCGTCATATTCAGCTGCAAGAGTAATTGCTGTTGCACATGTACTGCTCAAGCTACTGGACATCGGAATACATACAAGCTCATCATATTCTTCCAGAACTTTATCCCAGAGATCCATGACCTCTCCCGGGGATGGCTGTGATGTTGAAATATCGGAATCTGCTCCGAGCTTTTCATAAAAATTCACTCTGGGAAAGTGTGATATCCTCCAGATAAAGTTCTCCATCAATAAAAAATGGCATCGGAAGAACAAAAATCCCAAGCTCTTTTCCTGTTCCTGTGTTATACCGCTATTACTATCCGTTACAATTGCAACTTTACTCATCAAATTTCTCCCTCGTTAATTCTTAAAACTATGAATCGGAGCCGGAATACGTCCCTGTCTGTTGATAAACGCATCACATCCAAATTCATTCACCGGTATGATCGGTGCATATCCTAACAATCCGCCAAATTCTGCCACGTCTCCAACATCTTTACCGATGACCGGAATCAGACGCACTGCTGTCGTCTTCTGGTTGACCATACCAATTGCCATCTCATCTGCAATGATTCCAGAGATTGTCGCTGCTGATGTCTTTCCAGGGATTGCGATCATGTCAAGTCCTACAGAGCATACGCATGTCATTGCCTCTAACTTCTCAATTGTAAGAGATCCTGCATTTACTGCATCGATCATTCCCTGGTCTTCACTGACCGGAATAAAGGCACCGCTGAGTCCGCCTACATAAGAAGATGCCATAACGCCGCCCTTCTTCACCTGGTCATTGAGCATTGCAAGTGCTGCTGTTGTTCCAGGTGCACCAACGCGCTCCAGTCCGATTTCCTCCAGGATCTCTGCAATACTATCCCCAACTGCCGGAGTCGGAGCCAAAGAAAGATCAATGATTCCAAATGGAATACCAAGACGTGCAGAAGCCTCTCCTGCAACAAGCTGTCCTACTCGTGTAATCTTAAACGCTGTTTTCTTAATTGTTTCACAGAGTTCTTCAAAACCTTTTCCACGTGCTTTTTCAATCGCTTTCTTTACAACTCCCGGTCCGCTGACACCTACATTAATAATCGTATCTGCCTCAGTCACACCGAGGAATGCACCTGCCATAAACGGGTTATCATCCGGTGCATTGCAAAGAATAACAAGCTTTGCACAACCAAGAGAATCTCTGTCTTTCGTTGCCTCTGCCGTTTCTTTTACAATCTCTCCGCAGAGACGGACTGCGTCCATATTAATACCGGTCTTGGTAGAACCTACATTGACAGAACTACATACACGCTCTGTCACTGCCAGTGCCTGTGGGATAGAACGGATCAGATTCTCTTCACTTGGTGTCATTCCTTTCGACACAAGTGCGGAGTATCCGCCAATGAAGTTTACACCTACTTTTTCCGCTGCGCGGTCAAGTGTACGTGCGATTGTCACATAATCTTCCGGAGTCTTACACGCTGCTGCTCCAACAAGCGATACAGGTGTAATTGAAATTCTCTTATTTACGATCGGAATTCCGAATTCTTTCTCAATGTCTTTTCCTGTAGATACAAGATCTTTTGCAACTGTTGTAATCTTCTCATAAATCTTACGGTTCAGTTCATCCAGATCAGAATCCACACAGTCCAACAGACTGATTCCAAGAGTGATCGTGCGGACATCAAGGTTCTCGCTCTCGATCATCTTATTGGTTTCTGATACTTCATACATATTAATCATAGTCTTATCCTCACCTTATCTCCGACTTCTTACAGACGGTGCATTTTCTCAAAAATCTCTTCTCTCTGACAATGAATTGTTACACCGATCTCTTTGCCAAGTACATCCATCTCATCACAAACTTCTTTGAAATCTTTCTTCAAATTCGCAACATCCACGATCATCATCATGTTGAAATATCCCTGAACAATTGTCTGTGAAATATCAAGAATATTGATTTCATTTTCTGCAAGATATGTACATACTTTTGCAATAATTCCTACTGTGTCTTTTCCAAGTACTGTGACAATACATTTCTTCATTCTTTCTGTACCTCCGCTTTGATTCACTCAATTTTATACATTAATAATATCCGAAACCGATTCCCGGCTTGCAACGAACATATTCAGGTCTTCCCCTTTATATTCATTATCTGCAAGCGTAACTTCCAACTTCACTGTCTCATAAGCAAGTCTTGCGTAATTGTTCTCCTTGCTCAGATGACCAAGCATGATGTGTTTCAGATTATCATGTAGTATATCACAAAGAAGCTGTCCTGACAATTCATTTGATAAATGACCACGATCGCCAAGAATTCTCTGCTTCAAATAATATGGATATCCTCCGACTTCCAGCATATGGATATCATGGTTTGCTTCCAGAAGGATCGCATCCAGATTTTTCAGATTCTTCACTGTATAATCATCATATTTTCCAAGATCTGTTGCAACTGCTACGGACTTCCCACCTTGTTCAATACGATATCCGGACGGTTCATTTGCATCATGGGAAATAGCAAATGGGTGTACGTCCAGTTCACCAAGCCGAAATGGATGATCTGTCTTAATCGGATGTAAAAGTCCTTCCGGCATCTTTCCAAGACTGGAAGACTCTTTGATTCCTGCAATCGTTCCCGGAGTCGCATAAATTGGTATCTCGTACTTTCTGCTGAACACACCAAGTCCCTTAATATGATCCGAATGTTCATGTGTGATCAGAATTCCATCGAGTTCGTCCCCTTTAATCTCCAACTTATTCAGACCTTCTTCAATTCGTTTCTTACTAATCCCCGTATCAATCAGAAGATGGGAATTATCACTTCCTACATAGATACAGTTTCCACTGCTGCCGCTTGCAATACTGCACATTCTCATTTGTTCAATCTATCTCCTATTTGTCTCTTTGTTGCTTCAAAGTCTCCACTATTATCAATTACAACTGTGCATGCCTTTCGAAATACTTCTTCTACCGGTTGTGAAGCAATCATTCTGGTGATCTTTTCATCCGTATAATGTCTGGAACTTTTCAGTCGTTCTCTCCGAACCGCTTCATCTGTGTAAATATACCATAATTCATCACACAGTTCCTTTCCTACTTCCGGAAGAAGTGCTGCTTCTACAATATAATAAGAACAACACTCTTCTTTTTTCTTCAAGATATCTTTCCGAACCCATTCCAGCACTTCCGGATGTACAATATCATTCAATCTTTGTAATTTCTTCTCATCTGCAAATACGCAGCTTCCAAGTTTCATGCGATCCAGTTCCCCATTGTTTCCGACAATCTGTTCACCAAATTCTTGTACAATTCTCGAAAACGCCTGTGTCCCTTTCTTCTGGATCTGCTTTGCAACTTCATCCATCTGGCAGACTACCGCACCGTATTTCTGTTCAAGGAATTTTAAAACTTCACTTTTTCCGGAGCCAACTCCACCCGTGATTCCAATTACTTTCATCTTATTTTGCCTCATACCAGTTCTTCCCTGTATGCATATCTACGCTAAGCGGAACTAACAATTCTGCTGCGTGTTCCATCTTATCCTGAAGGATCTGCTGTACTTCTTCTAATTCTGTTTCATCTGCTTCGATCAAAAGTTCATCATGCACCTGAAGGATCATCCGTGATTTCAGATTTCTCTTCTTCAGTTCTTCATTTACATGAATCATTGCTATTTTAATAATATCTGCAGCAGTTCCCTGATCGGTGCATTCATTGCCACACGCTCTCCAAAACTTCTCTGCATAAAATTGCTGGATTTTAATTCCGGCATCGGTCTTCTTCTTCCATATAAAGTCTCTGCATATCCTTTTTCTTTCGCATCGCTCACACATTTATCAAGAAATGTCTTAATTCCCGGGTAGGATTCAAAATAATGCTCGATATACTGTGCCGCCTCTTTTCTCGAAATACTCAGATCCTGGCTCAGTCCAAAAGAACTGATTCCATACACAATGCCGAAATTCACTGCTTTTGCATTCCTTCTCTGCAGATCTGTCACTTCATCAAATGGTACATGGAATACCTGGGAAGCTGTCATTCGGTGAATATCTCTCGCTTCACGATATGCCTGGATCAGCTGTTCATCACCGGAACAATGCGCCAGAATACGAAGCTCGATCTGAGAATAATCCGCATCCACAAAGACACAGCCTTCTTTTGGTACAAATACTTTACGGATCAGACGTCCAAGCTCCATACGAACCGGTATATTCTGCAGATTCGGTTCCGTGCTGCTGATACGCCCGGTGGCGGTGATCGTCTGATTGAATTTACTGTGGATTCTTCCATCCATCCCTATATAATTTGCAAGTCCGTCTGCATATGTTGACTTCAGTTTTGCAAGCTGACGATACTCCAGAATCTTTGCTACGATAGGATACTCCGGTGCAAGTTTATCTAACACATCCGCTGCTGTAGAATACCCGGTCTTTGTCTTCTTTGCATGAGGCATTTCCAGTTTTTCAAAAAAGAATCACACCAAGCTGTTTTGGAGAATTGATATTAAACTCTTCCCCTGCCATTTCATAAATCTCTTTTTCCAGCTCAACGATTCTTGCTCCAAGCTCTTCTCCGTAACGCTTCAGCTCTTCACCTTCAACCTTAACACCGGCCTGTTCCATATCATACAATGTAAATACTAATGGCATTTCAATTTCATTAAACAAACGGAACATTCCATTCTCTTCCAGTTTCTTCTCAAGAACCGGGACACAGGCATAAGCTGTATATGCCTCATAACATGATTTTGTACCCTCATCAAGTTTTTCATCAATTAAAAGATTCAAATGTTCTCTTGCCACATCTTCTGCATTGTAATCATTTTTCAGAGGATTCAGAAGATATGCTGCTACGATTGCATCAAACCCGTTCTCACTTGTAAGCTCCGGCAGCCATTCCAGATATTCTTTCAATCCACACATTGAAAAACGTTTCACACTTTTTGCAAGGTGAGACAACTTTCCTGTCAGATATTCAAAATCAGCATCCATATCACAAGGAATCGTAACAATCTTTTCTGCTTCATAGCAAAGAGAAATCCTTCCGTATCCTGAAGCATGTGCAAACAATGGGAGAACATTTCCAGCATCTTTGGAAAATGCCGCACCAACGGTCTCTGCTTTCTCCGCCTCTTTAAAGACTTTTTCAATTTCTTCTTTCCTGTTACCTCACGAAAATATTTTTTCCACATCATTCACTGACGCTTCTACATCAAATCTTCCAAGTAGATTTTTAAACTCCAGTCTTTGGAATAATTCATGAGCTTTTTTTGTATAAGGATTCTCATGTCTGGCATTTTCAAGTTCAAAGGTAATATCTGCATCCAGTTTAATCGTCGCAAGTGTCTTACTAAGCTGTGCCTGCTCCCAGAATTCTTTCAGATTCTTGCTTGCTCTTGGCGGTTTCAGCTCATCAACATGCTCGTATGCATTTTCAATCGTCTGGTACTGCTGAATGATCTTTGTCGCTGTCTTTTCGCCAACTCCCGGAACACCAGGAATATTATCAGCAGTATCACCCATCAAAGCCTTTACATCAATAAATTCCTTCGGTGTTACTCCATAGCGTTCCTGCACATCTGCCGCATAATAATCTTCTACTTCCGTCTTCCCCTGCTTCGTCTTTGGAATGCGGATCTTAATATGCTCTGTCGCAAGCTGAAGCGTATCACGGTCTCCGGAAATGATGGAAACATCCATTCCTTTCTCCTCACAACGATGAGACAAGGTTCCCAAAAGATCATCCGCCTCAAGTCCGGCCTTTTCAATCACTTCTATATGCATCGCACGCAGAACGTCCTTGATCACAGGCACCTGCTGACGCAGTTCCTCTGCCATCGGCTTTCTCGTACCCTTATAATCTGCAAACATCTCATGGCGAAATGTCGGCGCATGCACATCAAATGTAACCGTCAAATATTCCGGCTTCTCTTCATCTAATATCTTAAACATAATATTCAGGAATCCATAAACTGCGTTTGTATGCAGTCCTTCCGAATTCGTCAGATCCGGAACTCCATAAAACGCCCGGTTCAATATACTGTGTCCATCGATCAGTACAATTTTATCTCTCATCAGATTCTCTCCTATTATCTCTTGCTTTTTGTTGCATTTAATTCTAACCATTATTAAAGTATACACTAATTAACTTCTTTTTTAAAGGTTCATTTTATGGTATCATTATTTAGGGCTTTTGACTCCAATATCTTGGAAACAATATTTTCAAAAATACTATCAGGAGAATTATTATGGATGGAATTATATTTGATGTAGATGGAACACTTTGGGATTCTGTTGAAGTTGTAGCCGAATCTTGGAATCTTGCAATAAAAGAGAACTCTGATCTTGAGCCAAACTTAAACCGTGAAATTCTTCAGGGACTGTTTGGAAAGACAATGGACGAAATTGCTGCCGGAGTTTTTCCCGATCTCGACCCGGACTCTCGAAGAAAACTGATGGATATCTGTTTTGATTATGAAAACCGCTATCTTGAAACACATCCCGGTGTTTACTACGAAGGCGTTATGGACACACTCAAGGAGCTGGCTCTGGAATATCCTTTTATTGTAAGCAATTGCCAGTGCGGATATATTGAAGTTATGATGAAAGGCGCAGGCATGGAACCATATATCAAAGATTTCCTTTGTTTTGGCCAGACGCAGACTTCCAAAGACCAGACGATTCTGAAATTAATGGAGAAAAATAACCTGACATCCCCTGTCTATGTCGGAGATACCCAGGGCGATGCTGATTCCTGCAAAAAAGCCGGTGTTCCTTTTATCTTTGCTGAATATGGACTTGAGATGTTAAGGAAGATTATCCGACGATACATTCGTTTTCAGAATTAAAAAACATTTTAAGAGAGCTTGATTAACATCTCTGTTTATTTAAAACAAACTGACAAACCACACGAAACATTTTCTATCCATTAAGAATTTCATTCTGTTTCTGTTGTGATCTGTCAGTTTTTTATTGCTCACGACTTTTTTCATAATCCCGGATCTTACGCATCAATCCACGATACATCTTATCCTGAAGCAGTTCCCGATGTTCATACGATACTGGATATTCATTCATAAAATCGGGATGTTCTTTTATATAGCAATCCCTTTCTTCTTTCGTCGCATTCAACAGATATTTTTCATAATAATCCATATCATCTATTTTTTCTTTATTCATCACTTTCTCCCATTCCCCTTAGTTCTTATGCTGTCTCACTTCTTGCACATTTCTTCATGTTTTTATCAATTATAGTCGTAGTACGACTATATTTCAATAGTCGTGTCAGGACTTTTATATAATAATCCAAAAATACAAAAAGATATCAGATTATTGTTCACTGGATACTGTGAATGATAGCTTGCTTCCGGTTAAGTTCGCACACCGGCTTTAAGGTACAAGGATGGGATTATGAGATTCGAAAACATACGAAATTTGCGAGAAGATAATGATAAAACGCAGAAAGAAGTTGCTGCATACCTCAACATCAAACAGACTACATATTCTAAATATGAACTTGGAAAAATCAACGTTCCTATTGATGTCTTCATCAAGCTTGCTGATTATTATACAGTCTCAATTGATTATCTCGTTGGTCGTGGAAAAAAGTAAAATTACAAAGAACAAAGAATGTGCATTGCACATTCTTGCGCCTGCGGCGTTGCTAAGCGCCAGTGGCGCTTGTTTAGCAAGGACCGAAGTGGAAACGTAGACCGCTTGCGACATCTACATTGCACGCCGCAGTGCGCATCCTAAGCGGAGCGTTTTTTTATATATTAGGAAAGGACTTTCCTAATATATAAAAATCTCTGAATTCCTTGCAAACACTGGATCTACAAGGAATTCAGAGATTAAGTTCGATGCCGCTGGCCGGACTCGAACCGGCACGGCTACTAACCGCTTGATTTTGAGTCAAGTGCGTCTGCCAATTCCGCCACAGCGGCTTATTCTGTCGGACAAGAAAACCTTCTTGTCCGAATCAGCTTTTTTATGTTACCATATCCGGTCACATTTTTCAACTATTTTTTATGATTTTATTTGTTTTTTATTTGCAAAGTTTCTTTCCAACCTCAAAACAATCAAATGTTGCAAAATAGTCTTTCGGTGTCTCTGCACGGCGAATCATCTGTACACTTCCATCTTCTTTCAGGAGCAGCTCTGCTGATTTTAATTTACCATTATAGTTATATCCCATAGAGAAACCATGTGCACCCGTATCATGGATTACAAGGTAATCTCCCATATCAACTTCCGGAAGCATTCTGTCAATTGCAAACTTATCATTATTTTCACAGAGAGATCCTGTCACGTCATATTTATGATCACAGGGAGCGTCTTCTTTTCCAAGAACAGTAATGTGATGATATGCTCCGTACATTGCCGGGCGCATCAGGTTAACAGCACACGCATCTACTCCGATGTAGTTCTTATAAGTATTCTTCTCATGGATTGCTTTTGTCACAAGGCAGCCATAAGGTCCCATCATAAAGCGGCCAAGTTCTGTATAGATTGCAACATCCCCCATACCGGCAGGAACAAGCACTTCTTCATAAACCTTGCGGACGCCCTCTCCCGATCACACGGATATCATTCGGCTCCTGATCCGGTGTGTAAGGAATTCCAATACCACCTGAAAGATTAATAAACTTAATATGTACTCCTGTTTCTTTCTGAAGACGTACTGCCTGCTCAAAAAGAACTTTTGCAAGCATTGGATAATAATCATTTGTCACTGTATTGCTGGCAAGGAATGCATGAATACCGAATTCTTTTTTTGCACCTTTTGCTTTCAGTGTCTTAAATGCTTCTGTGATCTGCTCTGTTGTCATTCCATACTTTTGAATCTCCCGGATTATCCATAATATCATTACTGATCTTGAATATTCCGCCCGGATTATACCGGCAGCTGATCGTCTCCGGAATATGTCCGATTGTCTTCTCAAGGAAGTCAATATGTGTAATATCATCCAGATTGATGATTGCTCCAAGTTTATCAGCAAGTATAAAATCTTCCTCTGGTGTATCATTTGAGGAAAACATAATATCATGACCATCAATTCCAACTGCATCTGACATAAGCAGTTCTGTATAAGAGGAGCAGTCACAACCGCATCCATACTCTTTCAAGATCTGTAAAAGGAACGGATTCGGAGTTGCCTTTACAGCAAAATACTCTTTATATCCGGATTCCATGCAAATGCTTCCTTTAATGCTTTTGCATTCTCGCGGATTCCTTTTTCATCATACAGATGGAACGGTGTCGGATATGTTTTTACAATCTCTTCAACCTGTTCTTTTGTCACAAATGGTTTCTTACTCATTTTCATTTTCTCCTTCGCGTATTTTGATTAATTCTATCTCATTCGCAAGTGCTGTTTTTAAACAGCGTAACGAAATTTCTCTGTCCGGAATAGACACAGGTGTTTCTGCTCTCCTGTCCATATTCACCCGAAAGTACATATTTAGAATCTGTGATCAGACCAATCTGATTTCCTTTTTTCTTTCGTCACATAAATGATCGCCCCTGAAAGTTCAAATGGATGATCTGTCACAAGAACCACCTTTTTCCCTTTTTCTGTCAGTTCCTTTAACTGTCCTTTCAACTGTTCCAGACAGACACCGGAACAGGAACAATACACTCTTTCTTCCACATTAGCCAGAAGATTATGGATCTTATCTGAAATATGTTCCTGACCATCGATCGTAACATATCCTTCTTCTTCTTTCTGTTCTCCCGTAAGATTCATATCCAGCCACTTCTGTTCTTCCTCCATCCTGCGGATCCTGTTTCCACAGAACTCCTGAACATGAACCGGAATATATCGCTTGGCATCCTCTTCTACCAGATATGCAGCCCCCTTCTCAACCAGAGCTGCCAGTGATGCATACACATTCGACCTTGAGATTCCTGTATCTCTCGCAATCTCATACCCCGTCTGCTTTCCTGCTTCGATCAGCCGAAGATAAACAGTTGCTTCCTGCCGGGACATTCCAAAATGCATCAGATATTCAATTGCTTTACTTTCGTCCATAGCACCATCCCTCTATTCTTAGTAGTTCTTTACAGGAACACTATACAGCATTGATTGTTGGATGTCAATATATTGATTGTATTTAATAAGAGCCAGAACAGGCACCTCGCACGGTAACTGTTCTGGCTCTTATTAAAAGTTTTTTCTAATTTAATCTACTGTCGCAATTCTCATCATATTACTTGTAAAGCTTCTCTCTTTGCTTACATTTGTTGAAGGAATTCCAGCTGTGATAACTACAACATCTCCCGGCTCAACATACTGTTTTACCTGTGCCAGTTCAATCGCATTCTCACAGATATCTTCTGTTGTATCAACTTCAAGAGACTTCAGCGGTCTTACCCCCCAGTAGATAGACATTCTTCTCAATGTTCTCTCGTTCGGAGTTACACCAAGAATCTCCTGTCTTGGTCTTAAGTTGGATACCACTCTTGAAGTTGCTCCTGATACAGATGGAGTGATGATGCATCTTGCATTCAGGTTCGCTGCCGCAAGTACGGAAGCATATCCGATTGCACTGATACTCCGCCTCTTAAATGACCGTGCTCTTTCTCAAGCATGCTATCATAATCCAGGTGTTTCTCTGTCTGCTCGATGATATGAACCATCATCTGAAGCGCCTCGAGTGGGTATTTACCCTGTGCTGTCTCTCCTGAGAGCATAACAGCATCTGTTCCGTCATATACAGCGTTCGCAACGTCTGTTACCTCAGCTCTTGTCGGACGTGGATTACGCATCATAGAATCAAGCATCTGTGTTGCTGTGATAACTGTCTTGAACTGATCGTTACATTTCTGGATCATCATCTTCTGAAGATATGGAAGTTCCTCTGCCGGTATCTCAACTCCGAGGTCTCCACGGGCAACCATGATACCATCTGCTGCACGAATGATCTCATCGATATTGCTGATTCCTTCTTCATTCTCAATCTTTGCGATGATCGGAATGTAAGGAGCTCCGAGAGACTTCAGATATGCCTTGATCTCAAGAATACACTCTGCATTTCTTACAAAAGATGCAGCAATAAAATCAATTCCCTGCTCTGCTCCGAATTTAATATCTTCTTTATCTTTCTCAGTGATTGCCGGAAGTCTTACCGGTACTCCCGGTACATTAACGCCCTTTTTTTTCTCCGAGTTCACCACCGTTGATGATCTCACAATGAATTTCTTTGTCTGTTTTTCCGATTACTTTCAGTCCGATCAGACCATCATCGATCAAAATAATCTTTCCTTCACTTACATCTTCTGCAAGTCCCTTTATATGTGATAGATACTTTATTCTCATCACCAACAATATCTTCTGTAGTAAGTGTAAAGGTCTTCCCTGTTTCAAGCTTAATCTTCTTTCCGTCTTTCAGGATTCCTGTACGAATTTCCGGTCCCTTTGTATCCAGAAGAATAGCTGTCGTTGCATGCTCTTCCTCGCGAAGCTCTTTGAGCATATCCATACGACCCTTCTGTTCTTCATGATCACCATGTGAGAAATTGAAACGTGCCACATTCATTCCATTCTGGATCAGCTTTCTCATCATTTCTCTGTCGTTGGTGTTTGGTCCCATTGTACATACTACTTTTGTTTTTTTCATACTAAGTCAATCTCTCCTTTAAAAAAATATAACCATAAAGTTCCTATACACCTGGAGCGAAGCTGCACTGTATCACTTTCGGCTGCAACTCTGATCTGATACACTGCACTGCCATACCTCATCTCCGGTAAAATATGAGAAATATGCGTTACACAATTCTCATTTTCTACTTTACATGTTCATGTGTAAATAAATGATCCTGGCAATACTCATAGTTTCCATTACATTTTTTGAACAGAAACGGAACTCCAATGTCGGATCATCAAGTTCTGTACGTCCGCAGACTGCACAACGGTGTCTTGCCCCATTCGCATAAGTCATGTGTGGTCTCGTCTGCTGTTTAAACTTTGCTTTTCTCGCCTGCTCTTTCGGACTGAAGCGCTTCATATTCCTGCTGGACAGGAAAAAAAAGATAACAAAGTTCAATAAGGATGCCGCAATCGCAACTTTCGTTGCGAGACTTCCTGTAAAGAAATAATACAGTGCCATTGCTACATATACGAAAGCCATCCATTTCATCTTAATCGGTAAAATAAAATAGAGTAAAACTTCCATATCCGGATAGATGGAAGCAAATGCCAAAAAGATAGACATTGTAATGTAGTTCGTGCTGATCAATCCGATGCTTGAAAGTGGAAGTTCAATTCCATAGATAAGATAAAACACACCATACAGTATGAATACTGCGATCACTGTAAAAAGTATTCCTGAAAAAATGTATACATTATAACGGAATGTTCCCCAGGTTCTCTCAAGTGCAGAACCAAGAGAATAGTACAATAATACTAGGAACAGTAAAGAAATCAAACTTCCTGTTGGTGGGATCAATACCCAGGAAATAATTCTCCAGATCTGTCCTCTTAAAATATATGCCGGTTCCAGTGTAAGCCATCCTAAAAGTCCCGGTGCTAAATAATAAATAGCGAAACCTATCACATACCGGCCAGCAGATACACCGTAAGATTCGGTATTGCAAAACGACCTAATTTTTTTCTAATTTATCAAGCCAGTTCAACTTGTATTCTCCTTCTATTTTCATTTTATATTACTGTCCACTACGTGTGGCCAGCACTCATCACATCTTCGTATAGCAGTAATTGTACAAGGGAAGACTTGTTTTGTCAAACGATTGTTTTTATATTAATACACTTTTAACAAGAATATGATATTTTCCTTTCCTTTCTACTTAGACATTTTGCCATATTACAGCTCATTTCTTCACACTTACTACACTACAATGACCATTGTCTTTTTTAAGAATCTTGTCGTATAATGTTATTTATTGCGAGCTAACAAACGCATTTAATAGGTAGTAACTCATATAAATTTGACAAATTAACTGAATTACAAAAGATTGGGGATATTAATTATGAACGCAAAAAAATCTACATACTTTAGGAATCGACATTGGTTCCACAACAGTAAAAATTGCAATTTTAATGATGAAAATGAAGTCCTCTTCTCTGATTATGAACGCCATTTCGCTAATATCCAGGAGACGCTTTCCGATCTGCTCGGTCGTGCGCTTTATAAGCTTGGACCAATCCAGGTTTCTCCTGTCATCACAGGAAGCGGTGGTCTGACACTTGCCAAACATCTCGGTGTTCCATTTGTCCAGGAGGTAATTGCAGTCTCCACTGCACTACAGGATTACGCTCCTCAGACAGATGTAGCAATTGAGCTCGGTGGAGAAGATGCGAAGATCATTTATTTTGAAGGCGGAAATGTGGAGCAGCGTATGAATGGTGTCTGTGCCGGTGGTACAGGTTCTTTTATTGACCAGATGGCATCTCTCCTTCAGACAGACGCTTCCGGTCTGAATGAATACGCTAAAAATTACAAAGCATTATACTCTATCGCTGCACGATGCGGTGTATTTGCGAAGACGGATATCCAGCCGCTGATCAATGAAGGTGCTGCTAAGGAAGACCTTGCCGCATCCATTTTCCAGGCTGTAGTAAACCAGACAATCAGTGGTCTTGCCTGTGGTAAACCGATCCGTGGTCATGTTGCATTTTTAGGAGGTCCACTTCATTTCCTCTCAGAATTAAGAGAAGCATTCATCCGCACATTAAAACTGGATGATGAACATATTATCGCACCAAATCACTCACATTTGTTTGCTGCGATTGGTTCCGCACTGAATTCCAAAAAAGATACTCCGATGGAACTGCGTGATATGCAGAATCGTCTCGAGAATAAAATCCAAATGGATTTCGAAGTGGAACGTCTGGATCCACTGTTTGCAAAAACTGCTGATTACGAGGAATTCATTTCCCGCCACGCAAAGCATCAGGTGCCGGTAAAAGATCTTGCCTCATACAAAGGAAAAGCATTTCTTGGAATCGATGCCGGTTCAACAACTACAAAAGCAGCTCTCGTTGGTGAAGACGGAACACTTCTTTATTCCTTCTATCACAACAACGATGGGGATCACAACGATCACAGCGATCAAAGATATTTACGATCAACTCCCTGAGGGTGTAGAGATTGTTCATTCCTGTTCCACAGGATACGGCGAAGCACTGATCAAAGCTGCTCTGATGCTTGATGAAGGAGAAGTTGAGACTGTTTCTCATTATTATGCAGCATCCTTCTTTTGAGCCGGATGTAGACTGTATTCTGGACATTGGCGGTCAGGATATGAAATGTATCAAAATCAAGAATCAGACCGTTGACAGCGTACAGCTTAACGAAGCCTGCTCCTCCGGCTGTGGTTCTTTCATTGAGACTTTTGCAAAATCCCTGAATTATTCGGTAGAAGATTTTGCTCACGAAGCTCTTTATGCACAGAATCCGATCGATCTCGGAACACGCTGTACTGTATTTATGAACTCCAAAGTAAAACAGGCACAAAAAGAGGGGCGTCTGTTGCTGATATCTCAGCCGGACTTGCTTATTCTGTTATCAAGAATGCCCTGTTCAAGGTAATCAAAGTATCTGATGCATCCGAACTTGGAAATCATATTGTTGTTCAGGGTGGTACATTCTATAATGATGCGGTACTTCGAAGCTTTGAGAAAATCGCGAACTGTGAAGCGATCCGCCCGGACATTGCCGGAATCATGGGTGCATTCGGTGCAGCTCTGATTGCCCGTGAACGTTATGTTGACTGCGAAGGCACAACAATGCTTTCCATTGATGACATCCGTTCCTTGAATACTCCACAACAATGACAAAATGTCGTGGATGCACAAACAACTGCCGTCTGACGATCAACCATTTCAGTGGTGGACGTAAATTCATCACAGGAAATCGCTGTGAGCGCGGACTTGGAAAAGAGAAATCAAAAAATCAGATGCCGAATTTATTTGAATATAAATTACATCGCTATTTTGATTATGAACCGCTTTCCGAAGAAGAGGCAAAACACGGATTAATCGGTATTCCACGAGTACTGAATATGTATGAGAACTATCCATTCTGGTTCACATTTTTTACAAAACTTGGATTCCGTGTTGTTCTGTCACCAGCTTCCACAAGAAAGGTTTATGAACTTGGTATTGAATCTATTCCAAGTGAATCCGAGTGTTATCCGGCGAAATTGGCGCACGGACATGTACAGTGGCTGATCAATCAGGGAGTGAAACACATTTTCTATCCTTCAATCCCGTATGAGCGGAAAGAATTTGCTGATTCTGATAATCACTACAACTGTCCGATCGTTACTTCTTATCCGGAAAACATCAAGAATAACATGGACCCGATCGTCAACGGAGAAGTTGATTTTATCCATCCATTCTTGAATTTTGAAAGTGAAGAGACGATTTCTTATCGTCTTGTAGAAGAATTAAGTAAGAAGTTCTCTTTTCCGAAAGCGAAATCAAGTCAGCAGTCCATGACGCATGGAATGAACTTGCTGCCTGTCGTCAGGATATGAGAAATAAAGGGGAAGAAACAATCCGTTTCTTAAATGAAACAGGAAACCGCGGTATCGTACTTGCCGGTCGTCCATACCATATCGATCCGGAGGTAAATCATGGTCTTCCTGAATTGATTACATCCTACAATATTGCAGTACTTACAGAAGACTCTGTCTCTCATTTGAATCCGGCAGAGCACCCTCTGAATGTCATGGATCAGTGGATGTACCACTCCAGACTGTATGCTGCTGCAAACTATGTAAAGACAACGGAGAATCTTGATCTGATTCAACTCAACTCCTTCGGATGTGGACTGGATGCTGTTACAACAGATCAGGTTGCTGCTATCCTTACAAATTCAGATAAGATCTACACAACTTTGAAGATTGATGAAGTAAATAATCTTGGAGCTGCAAGAATCCGTGTACGCTCTCTTCTCGCTGCAATCCGTGTGCGTGAAAAGAAACAGGAAAAACGTACCATTCGTCCGGCTTCTATCGAAAAGGTCACATTTACAAAAGAAATGCGTAAGGATTATACAATTCTCTGTCCGCAGATGTCTCCGGTTCATTTCGAACTGCTTGAGCCTGCTTTCCGCGCTGCCGGATACAACATCGATGTTCTTCCTAACGATAACAAACAGGCTGTCGATATGGGATTAAAATATGTAAATAACGATGCCTGCTACCCTTCTCTGATCGTTGTCGGTCAGATCATGGATGCACTGTTATCCGGAAAATATGACTTGAATCACACAGCCGTTATTATTACACAGACTGGTGGTGGCTGCCGTGCTTCGAACTATATCGGATTTATCCGTCGTGCACTTAAGAAAGCTGGCATGGAGCATATTCCGGTTATCTCACTTAACTTAAGTGGACTGGAAGATAATCCTGGATTCAAGCTTTCTCCTGCACTGGTTCTCCGCGGAATCTACGCAGCAGTATTCGGAGATATCTTTATGAAATGTGTTTACCGTATGCGTCCTTATGAGGCCGTACCGGGAACTACAGATAAGATTCCCCGCAAATGGGTTGAAGTTGTTAAGAAGTTTGTGTCCGAAGGATATCCATCCCGTAAGAGATTTAAGAAGCTTTGTAAAGATATCATCAATGATTTTGATAATATCGAGACACTTGATATCAAGAAGCCACGTGTTGGAATCGTTGGAGAAATCCTTGTTAAATTCCTTCCGGCTGCCAACAATCATCTGGCAGAGCTTCTGGAAAGTGAAGGCGCCGAAGCAGTTGTTCCGGATCTTCTCGACTTCCTGCTCTACTGCTTCTACAATCAGAACTTCAAAGTTTCCCATCTGGGAATGAAGAAGTCCAAAGCAACAGCAGGAAATCTTGGAATCAAAGCTCTGGAATGGTTCCGTGCTCCGGCTTCCAAAGCATTTGCAGAAAGTAAACACTTTGATCCGCCGGCTCACATTGAAGATCTTGCAAAAATGGCTTCAGAGATCGTATCTCTCGGAAACCAGACCGGTGAAGGATGGTTCCTGACCGGTGAGATGCTCGAACTCATTCACAGCGGTGCCGGAAATATTGTCTGCACCCAGCCATTCGCCTGCCTGCCAAACCATGTTGTAGGTAAGGGAGTTATCAAAGAACTCCGCCGCAGACACCCTGAATCCAACATCGTAGCAATCGACTTCGATCCGGGCGCAAGTGAAGTAAATCAGTTGAATCGTATTAAACTGATGCTGTCAACGGCGTTTAAAAATCTCGAAAAATAAAAGATTTGGCGTAGAGATTTTTTCGAGTCCGGACGAAATCAGATATCGCATGTAAAGTTTATTCGAATAGACAGACATCGAGGGTTTGATGCAGGCTCCGGGTTCTGTATACAGGAAAGACTAAGAAAAACGAAAGATTACTAAAAACAAAACAATGCTCGGCAAACTCGCTGCCGCTTCAGACAGCTGCCTCGCATTGCTTCAACGTAATCTTTCGTTTTTAAGTCTTTCCAAGCACACAGAACAGTCACCTGAATCAAACCCTCGATGTTTGTCTATCGGTAAGTTTTCAGCGATATCAGATTTCTACTTCCTCGAAAGAAGAACTCTACTTGAGAGGTAGGCGCAACGGAAATTCTATAGAATGATATCCATATCTCAAACGTTTTTGCACCTAATAAAATTTAGCGTTGGAATCGATTTTTTAATAAACAGAAAACAGAAAATATAAGCTTCGAGGAGCTTTATGTTAGAAGGTGGGTATAGGGACGCAGACGAATGTGGAGCATGCTTGCTCATACTTGAAAAACAATAGACTGCGTCAAAGAAAGGATTGACAGCTGTCTGAGCGGCAGCGAGTTTGTCAATCCTTTCTTTGCTTTTAGCAGTCTATTGTTTTTCTTAGTATGAACAGTATGCGTAACCCTGAGTCGGCGTTCCTATACCCATCTTCTAACAATCAACTATCTAAAATCATATTCTCTGTTTTCGTCCGAACTCGAAAAAGAATCCCTACGATAAATCTTTATTTCCGATACAAGTAAAGGATTCCCCCGAAAAGGCCCAGGAAAATTCCTGCGTATCCTCCTGCACAGAGGATATCTGCCAGGCTCTGTATCAGATCTATCCTGATTGCAGAACATACTCCTAATCCAAACAGTGTTCCTATGATTGTCCATCCTACAATTAAAATTGGCAGATATACTGCAAGTGCATGATCTGCATCTATATAATGATTTACAAAAACTCCAAAGTTTTCCATACATAAAAATTACCCTCTTTCTACTAAAAATGTCTAAGTGTTTTTCCTTTTGACAATTCTTAGTATAGAGGGTATTTGTAAAGTCTCATTTTCTTCCAATGCTAAATCTATGTAAAATAAATCAAACTATTGTTAAATCGATTTACTTTATTCGGTTTCCAGAACCAGTTTTGCTACTTCCTGTGGTGTTGTTGCCAGAGCATCTGCACCTGCCTCTGAGAGTTCTTTTTAAGTCTCCGTATCCATACAGAACACCGATCACTTTCAGCCCTTCCGCATGGCCTCCTAGTATGTCATAAGAACGATCTCCGACCATTACGATTTTATCCAGTTCTTTCTCTTCACACTGTTCCAAGACATAACGGATAACATCTTGTTTTTCTGTACGTGTCTCATCTACATGCCCCGCCGATCACATCAAAATATTGAGCCAGTCCAAAGTGATCTGCGATGATTTTAGCAAATTTTTCCGGCTTGGATGTCGCCATCGCAATCTTGATTCCCGCTTGTTTCAATGTCTTGAGCATCTCTTCTACGCCATCATACACACTGTTTTCAAAAATACCTGTCACTGTGAAATATTCTCGATAAAGAGTAACCATCTCTGCTGCTTTTTCTTCATCAATTCCACAGTGTTCCATAAACTGACCCTTCAGCGGTGGTCCAATAAATTTACGTAATTCATCTACGTCAGGTGTCGGTTCTCCCACCTTCTCCAGCGCATATTTTACAGAATTCATAATTCCCGGACCTGAATCTGTGAGTGTTCCGTCCAGTCAAACAGTACAGTTGTTATTTTCATTTCCAATTCCTCACTCTGTTAAAATTTTCTAATTTGATCATCCTCTTCACTTTCTGTTTTAATCACTTTACGAATCACCACATAATAGCCAAAATCATCGTTCACTTTAATATAGACTCTCTCGCCTTCTTTATGTCCGAGCAGAGCTTTTCCAATCGGAGATTCTATGCTGACCAGTCCGTTCAAAGAGCTTCCTCTTACAGAAGTTACAATGCGATATGTCTCGATCTCATCATCGTCTTCACAATAAAGCTCTACGGTATTATTCAGGCCAATCTCATCCTCTTTCGAATGATCTTCCACAATCTCAGCTGTCTTGAGCATTCTTTCCAGATAACGAATACGACTTTCATTCTGATTCTTCGCTTTTTTCGCTGCGTGATATTCGAAGTTCTCACTCAAGTCTCCATGAGATCTTGCTTCTTTCACTGCTTCGATCAATTCTTTACGTTCTACTAATTTTCGATGCTCAATCTCTGCCTGGATCTTTTCCACATCATTTTTGTCAATCTTTCACGCATGACTTTTCCTTTCCTCTCTGAACTATAGGCATTGCTGTACACATCTACTGCGAACAACAACCTATAGGGAGAAAGCTATCAATTACGATAAACTAAAACAAGCACTGTTGTTATCGCAGTCAATAGCTTTCCCTTTTCACTTCTATCTTAATCCACGCAATTTTCTTCTGGATTCTTTTTCTCTTGAAAGAATCATTCAAGTTGCCTGAATCCAAATTCAACACTTATGAATTATTTCACTAACAGAGATTTTCCTGTCATCTCAGCCGGCTGCTGCATTCCCATCAGCTCGATCAGTGTCGGAGCGATGTCTGCCAGGCATCCGCCTTCTCTTAATTTGTAAGCCGGATCAGCATTTACAAGGATAAACGGTACCGGATTTGTTGTATGAGCTGTGAATGGCTCACCTGTCTCCTCGTCGATCAGCTGTTCTGCATTTCCATGGTCGGCACAGATAAACATCTGTCCGTCCACTTCCTTCAGAGCCTCTACAGCCTTTCCTACACACTCGTCAACTGCTTCTACAGCCTTGATCGCAGCTTCCTGAACACCTGTATGTCCTACCATGGGGTTTGCAAAATTGATCACGATCACATCATAGTTCTCAGACTTGATTGCTCCAACAAGCTTGTCACATACTTCGTAAGCGCTCATCTCCGGTTTCAGGTCATAAGTAGCAACCTTAGGGGATTTCACAAGGATTCTGTCCTCGCCCTTATTCGGCTCTTCTACTCCACCATTAAAGAAGAATGTAACATGTGCATACTTCTCTGTCTCTGCGATACGAGCCTGTTTCAGTCCGTTATCTGCAAGGAACTGTCCAAATGTATTTGTAATAGATTCTTTTACGAATGCAACCATCTTATTCTCGATTGTCGCATCATACTCTGTGAAGCATACGAATGTAGTCTTCACTCTGTCTCCTCTTTCAAATCCATCAAAGCTGTCATCACAGAATGGTCTTGTGAGCTCTCTTGCTCTTTCAGGACGGAAGTGGAAAAATACAACAGAATCATTTTCTTTGATTGTTGCTGTTGCAGCACCGTCTTTTTGTTACAACAAATGGTACTACGAACTCGTCTGTTACATCTTCATCGTAGGAAGCCTGGATTCCTGCTGTTGCGGATTCTGCTGTATTGCCTTCTCCTGCAACTAATGCTTTGTAAGCTTTCTCCACACGATCCCAACGGTTATCACGATCCATTGCATAGTAACGTCCGGATACAGATGCAACTTCACCTACACCAATCTCTTTCATCTTTGCTTCAAGCTGCTCTACATACTCTTTACCTGATGCCGGTGGTGTATCACGGCCGTCAAGGAAACAATGAACATATACTTTCTCGATTCCCTGTCTCTTGGCGAGCTCAAGAATTCCATAAATATGAGTAATATGACTATGAACTCCTCCGTCAGATACAAGTCCCATCAGGTGAAGTGCAGAATCATTTTTCTTTACATTCTCACAAGCTGCAAGAAGTCCATCGCTTTGTTCTCAAACGGATACTCTGCCAATTCTCCGTCTTCGATAGACCATTTGTGATCTTTGCTATCTCAGTTCCTGATAAATGATACGTCCGTCCGAAAATAAGCAAATTTTCGCCTGAATTCATGTAAAAATCACTACATTAAAAATCTTATAATGTCGGAAGCAATTCTTTCATCAGCTTTACACCATGAACGATCGCCTGTTTCTCAAATGTAGGATAATCCACCTGTGCACTTCCATCTGCCTTATCTGAGATTGCACGAATGATCACACATGGAACATGATTCAAATATGCACCGTGAGCAATTGCTGCTCCTTCCATCTCAGCACATTTCGCACCAAAATTATTAACAATACGTTCTTTTACTTCTTTTTCAGAAATAAACTGGTCTCCGCTTGCAACTCTTCCTGTAAATGTACGAATATCTGAATTCGCCTTTTATTTGCTTCCACTGCTTTTCTCACAAGTTCTTTATCTGCCGGAAATGCAAATACATCCATACGCGGCACCTGTCCAACAGGATCTCCCAATGCACTGACATCCATATCATGCTCTACTGCATCTGTAGATACAACAATATCTCCGATATTGATCTCTGCATCCAGAGAACCGGCTACACCTGTATTGATCAGCTGATCCACCTGATAAAAGTCTATAAGGATCTGTGTACAGATTCCCGCGTTCACTTTACCGATTCCGCTCTGTACAACAACTGCTTCTTTTCCATAAAGCTGACCTTTATAAAATTTCATGGATGCCTTTTCCCTGCATCTCGCATTCTGTCATATCCTCGATCAGCTCACGGACTTCTTCTTCCATCGCTCCGATAATTCCTACCATAGCTTCTTAATCTCCTATCTTTTATATTCCCTTTTCTTAATTGCTCTATTTTCTTCATTAAGCTGTTACATTATTTTATCAATCTCCTCTATGATACACTCAAATGATTTTCAAAGTCAAGAAAAAAAGGCCATCCTGTCAGAATTGCTATCTATATCGCTACTGTCTGCACTACCTGTGCCCGGCAATATAAATATCTTTCTGACCAGATGACCTTTCTTAATTATCTGTTATAATGAAACAGCCTTAG
>VOFI01001875.1_pt1 | contig 24460 bp, 44 predicted proteins | sample 5384131 | NCBI WGS metagenome assembly VOFI01 (sample SAMN12384728, study PRJNA508395) | human gut metagenome | isolation source: healthy gut H | host: Homo sapiens | reverse complement strand
CCGCCTGGGCATACCACAGGAGAAACAGCAAATGGTGCGGCGTCGGAAATTTGGGTGCCTCCCAAAACCGCCCCACATTGGGTCATAACGCGCCCGAACTGGCCATAGGCCTGGTGCAGCAGGTCCCAGCCCGGCTCTGCCTCTTGGGGATCCTCCTCCCGGCTCAGGAGCTCCGCCACCCGGTCGCCGGTCTCCAGGAGCGCCTCACGGTCCTGCCTCCACAGCCCGGCTGCCCGCTCCAGAAAGCTCCAGCAGACCCAGGTGTCTGGCGTCCCCACGCTTGGGCAAATACGTCCCGGCAAAAAAAGGCTGCTGCTCCGGCGTCATGAAAATGGTGAGGGGCCAGCCGCCCGAACCGGTGAGCGCCTGGCAGGCCGCCATATACACGCTGTCGATATCCGGGCGTTCCTCCCGGTCCACCTTGACGCTGATGAAATCCCGGTTGAGCGCCTCTGCCACCTCTTCATCCGCAAAGGACTCCCGGGCCATCACATGGCACCAGTGACAGGTGGAATAGCCGATGCTCAAAAATACCGGCTTATCCTCCTGCCGCGCCTGGGAAAACGCCTCCTCACACCAGGGATACCAGTCCACCGGATTGTCCCCATGCTGTAGCAAAATAGGGATTGTTCTTGACGCAAACGATTGGCCATCCTCGCGCCTCCTTCCAATTTCTACCACGCTGCCCAAAATTCACAGCCACACCTTGCTCATGATCTGGACAGTTCTTTTTAGACTGCCCAATTTTTTTTTCAACATAGATGCAGAAAACCCGGCGCGCAGAAAGCCCCAAAGGCTTCTTACGCGCCGGGTTTCGCGTGAAATTGGAATGGTTATGCGGGAACTTCTCCAGGAAACGCACCAACACCGTGGCCGCCTGGGCGCGGGTTGCGCCGTTCTGAGGCTTCAGCCAGATGGCGTCGCCACCGGCGATGCCCTGAAGAGGCCTACGCTTACGGCCCAACACATGGCCCGCTTCTGCATACTCTGAGGTCTTCTCCCCATCCGGGAAGCGGGACAGATCCCCTTCTACTGCCATGTCATAGCCTTTGTAGTCGGCATAACGGTACAGAAGCACCGCCATCTGCTCTCTGGTGACAGCTGCATTGGGAAGGAACTTGGTCTTCGTCACACCGCGGACAATTCCGTGCGCGCTGGCCCAGGTCACCGCGTCAGAATAGTACTGGTTTTCCGCCACATCCTTGAAGGGATGCTCCATACCGGTCACATCGGGGAACCCTCCATCCGGTACAGAATGGTTGCCAGCTGGCCCCGGGTCAGGTTCATCTGGGGTGCAAACCGGGTCTCGGACACACCGATCATCCGTCCGGTCTGCGCCATTTCCTCTACGGCATCATAGTACCAAGCGCCTGGCTTCACATCCTCAAACGCGATGGGGAGAGCCGGAATGGTCAGCTCCAGCGTCTCGTTGGTCTCCGGAAGGGTTGCGCCATCCTGCCGCACCTCCAGGGTCAGGCTGGTGGTCTGGCGGACCTTGGCAGGCACATAGCGGAAGGTGAGTTCCGCCACCACGCCGTTCCTTGCAGCGGCATCTGCATAGCCCACTGTGAGGGAACCGTCGCCAGCCGCCTGGCTGTGGAGCATGTCGCCATACCGGACATCTTCCAGCTCCAAAAGCGTCTCGTCATAGTTCACAGAACAGGCCGTTGGTGCTGTCGCTGGCCAGAACGGGTACGGTCACTGTGCAGGCCTCGGGATCAAAGGTCACCTGGCTGTCCGCAGCGCCGCTCTCATCCGGCATCAAATGGCGTTCAGGCCGCCGGTGGGGGCGGATTCCTCCACAGCATCCTCCAAATGCTCCTGCTGGGCGCTGTCAAACCGCATGGTTGCCACAGGGGCCGCTTCGGGGGCGGCAGCGTTGGAGGAGACATGCAGCAAGACGCCGGCCAGATGTCCCGGCCGAAGGTCCCCAGGGCTGTGGATACATAAGTTGCGGTCAGTTCATCGTATACCAGGCGGTACAGCTCGCTGTACTTCCCGGTAAAGGCAGACAGGTACAGCGCGCCATCGCTGCCCACCACCAGGGAGGAATACCCTGCATAGCTGCCGGCAGAGAAGGTCACATGCAGGTCCGTGGGGGTGACGGAGTACAAATAGTCATAAGCCACATACTGGCCGTCACCTGCATCCCACACATTGAGCCGCCAGATGTTGCATGTGTTGTCAAACAGATAGACCACTTCACTGTCGGTCTCCACAGTTCCTGCGTAGTAGTCCTCGTAGGTTACCCGTTCGGTGCCGCCAACTGCCACGCCAACAAAGGGCTTGGCGCCTCGGGAGACATGGAGTTGTAGGTGGGATGCATGGGGTCCTGGGGCTGTAGGAGCGTGCTTTCCCGGACGGCGTAGGTTTTGGGGGCGCCCTCCTGGGAGAAGTAATTGCTATAGGCCAGATCCCACAGGGTGTATCTGCCGTATTCCATGGTCTCTTCCGAGACTGGCTTGCCATTGTGGAGGTCCAACTTGCGCATAATATTGTTCCGGGAATCCAGGAGGTAGAACGCATCCTCTCCCGGGATCTCCGTCACTGCTTTGGCGTAGTAGTCCATGGCGGCGCCTGCATGCCAAGTGCTGTTGCCACCGGACATGTCCCAGCTGAACCGCATGGTTGCGCCCTGATCATCCATCAGCACCCCTTCCAGGGTCACATCCAGGGACCGGACTACCACCGTGCACTCGCCGTACTTCTCTCCATTCAGGCTGGATTTGGCTACGATGGTGGTCTCACCTTCTCGAACGCCAGTGACGACGCCCTGTTCATCCACCTTAGCAATGCTGGGATCCTTGGAGGAGTACCCAGGCTCTGATCGGCCAGGGTCCAGGGCATGACGTAAGTACGTAGGTTTGCGGTATAGCCAGCAAAGACCCTCATATTCGTCTTTTTTCGAAGTAACCGCCCTCCACCTCGTGAGGTAGGCGCTGCCCAGGAGACGTCCATGCCTTCCCAGACCGGACAAATCAGGCCATAGACCGGGCTGCCATAGTTCACAGCCAGGTAAGTTCTCACCACCTGCTTATCCTGCACATTCATCTCGTAGTAGCCATACTGGTCAGAACCGTAGGGTCGCCTGTTGTACATGTACACGCTCCGGGCTACCCAGCAAAGGAGCTGCCTGGTGGCATCAAACTCCATGGTTTGCAGGCTATGGGTCACGTAGGCGCCGGTATCCGCTGTGCACAGATACTCTGGCGCGTTTACACTGTCCAGGGTAAAGGCGTATACCTCATAAGTCCCCAGCTTGGCGCAGTAGAACGTGCCGTTGGGATCACAGGCCAGGGTATTGGTAAAGCCCACATCCCCGCCAATCTGGCCGAGCTCCGTCACCGCGCCTGTGAGCTTGTGGATGGATACCAGGAGGCCCTCTTCCGTTACGCCATACAGCATCCCATCCACATCGTTATACGCCATGTCAGTCAGCACGTAGCCCAAACGGCAGATGTAAGAAGTATCCTCCAGATCGTCTGCGGGAGCCACATAGAAGCGTTCCCCATGTCATCCGAGAGGAAGGCATACTGCCCCACGGCAGTGGCCGCGTAGACGTTCACCTTACTGAAAGACCAGGTGTCCTGATTGAGGACCTCTCTGCCACCATAGGGACTTTCCGCCCAAGTGAACTTCTGCCAATCCCCGCGTACCGGACTGAAGCCTATGAGACCCGGCAGGGCTCCGGCTCGCCAATGATCTCTTTCAGACGATACGTTGCGAAGTTTGCCGCATAGTCCGCCGTCTGGATCACAAAGCGATAACCGTTGACAGATTCCAGGGGAATCTCAAACGTGATGGTGTCATTGGGCTTGGCATCTGCCGTGGTGCCCACCTTCTTCAGCACCCGCCGACCGGTGTTGTCATAGAGAATCACGCCAGCTACGTATTGATCGTCGTGCACTGTCACTTCCATGACGTTTTCTCTGTGTTGACAACCACCTGTTCAATGGTGGGGGCCTCGTTGTCCACGGTGAAAGGACATCTCCAGGCTGGTTCCCTTCGCCAGAGCGTCCCAATCCACATTGCCCGCATCGTCCACATAGTACTCGGGCGCCAGACTCATGGTCATATGGCCATATTGCCCCAAGCTCCATCTCAGGGTGCAGATCCAGCTCCACAATCTGAGGCGCATTCATCCAGGATCCATAGTAGGCATAGTAGAACGCCGCGTCCATCCGGCCAAAGAACTTGTCCTCACACAGCTTCTGGCCCGTGGTGGTATTCATCGCCGTAAAGCGGGAGGCCCCTGCGTTGCGGACGGTGGCAAACTGCCAAGCGTAGAAATAGTCGCCCCGGGCCAGGTTGATGGCGTTCCGCTCCGGCAGATACGTCTCATCGGGAGTAATCGGATTGCCGCCAAAGTAGTAAATGCTGGTGGGCCGGTCGCCATAAACCACGCCCACGGCATTCATACTGTCATTGCCCAGATAAGAGGTTCTGGGTTCGTCGCCTGTGGCATGCGTGACATAATCGCCTACATCAAACATGGATGGCTCAGACCAACTGCCATAGTAGCCCAGCACAGGAATGGAGTGCCCCGGCAGCAGCTCCCCCTCCTGGGTTGCCACAGGCGCGGCATGGACGAAAGCCTCTACGTAAGCGCCGGTGGGATATTCTGCATTCAGCTTTGCCTTCTCGTCGTCTGTCAGGGGCAATGGACACATCCACCGCCACCGAACCGCCAGCGGGAACCACCACCATACCCCCTGATACAGCTTCAGGAACTGGTGCACATCATAGGTTGTCACCTGGCCGTCGCCGTTCAGGTCGGCATAGGTTTCATTGGCAACCAGGGCCGCGCCATGGGTCACATGATCCAGCAGCAGCTGAGCGTCGGCCCGGTTCACATAGCCGTCTCCATTGAAATCGTAATTTGCAACCTCACCGGCATATTCCATGACAGACTGGCCGTCTACGGAAAATTCCACCGTGGCGTCCATGGTTCTGGTCAGGATGCTGAGATAGCTGAAATCATCAGCGCCGGTCTCTGTGGCCTGGGTAAAGACGTCGGAGGAGAGTTGGTAAGCGCACTCCGTATCCGTCAGGTTATGTAGCTGGAACCGGAAGGCATAGGTACCGGTCCGGTTGGGATCCTCGCCCAGCTCTACTTTGACCTTGCCGTCGTTCTGCCCATCTACGGTCACAAAGGTGGGCGTCCGGAGGGCCGCGCTCACATTGGCAAGGCCTGCACCCTGCTGGAGGAGCGGGTAATAGTTGCCGCTGGCTCTGTCCCGAAGGGCCGTGGCCGTCGACATCAAAAAGAGACTGGGTGAGGGCCCGGCTGGTCATGCCGGCTACCTCAATTCCCTGCTCCCTGAGGTACTGCTTTTGCACCAGGGCGACCATACCGGCCACATGGGGGGAGGCCATGGAGGTGCCGCTCATGAGCTCATATTGATCCGTAGCCGCAACACCGCCGTTGACGGAGTAAATATTTCCGCCAGGGGCAGAGATTTCCGGCTTCAGGGACAGGTCTCCGGGGACGCCCCAGGGCTAAAAGCTCATCACCTGATAGGCAGAGCCGGCATAGTTTCCGGTCACCTTGCCCCGAACTGTGACGCTGCCGGTGTAATAGGTCTTGCCATCCTCGGTGGTCTGGGCTGTGGCCTGATCCTTCACCGCTTTGGCGTCCTCTTGCGAGATGAAGACTGCGGGAGCCGGATGGTTGTAGCCAGTCATATCCATGTTGACGAGACCAGGCTCTGTATTGTAAACGACCGTGGCGGCAGCTTTCCGGCTGGCCGCGGCATTGGCTTTCTCGGGTAGTAGATTTCACCCCGGGCGCAAAACACAATCTTGCCGGTCAAGTCCATCCCGTCAAAATCCGATCCCTGGCCCACGCCATCGATCCAAATGAACTCATATTCCGTGCCAGAACCATCTTCTGTGGTATCCAGCGTCGCCAGAGGCTGATTGCTATAGGGAGTCCCCACGCTGTTCACCGTCCTCTCGGTGTGCCAGCCACCGGTCGCCCACCTGCATACTGGCGCTGATGAGGTCCGTCGTTGTCCACAGAAGCCACCGTGAAGGAATGGTGTAAGACCCAGGAGAGCCGGCGGTATCAAAGTTCACACCGCCGTCGGCATATAGGGCGCCATAGGTGGCATTTTCCCCCCAATGGCCGCTGTTGCCGGCAGAGGTGGCCGGACACCGTGCCGCACTCCACCAAATTCTCCATGATTCTCTGATATTCATCTTCCGGGCTCTTAGCTGAGCCGGCAGTGCTGGAGCCCAGGGACAGGTTGACGGCGTCCGCCCCCAACACAATGGCGTCCTCCATGGCGGCCATAATGTCGGAGTCAAACGCGCCGCCGTTCTGGCCAAAGACCTTCATCACCAGAATCTGGGCATCCGGCGCATTGCCCGCCACATGCACCGTCTCCAGCGCATCGGCAAACCCGCCGTCCCGTGCCACATACCGGTTGGCCGCGGCAATGCCGGCCACATGAGAGCCGTGCTCGCCCTGGCTGTCACGGTCATGGGTCACATCCGTGCCGCCGTCAATGTAGTTATAGCCAAAGGGGCGCTTTGGTGTTGATGTACAGGGCGTCTGCCTGGAGGCTTCCATCCCGCCGGTAGGCGTTGAGCTGGGTCAGCTTCTCAGCAATTTCACCGGCATCCAGAAGCCCATAGCTTTCCACCGTCCGGTCGGCCTTCTCGGCATCCTCTGCCAGTGCATAGTCAAAGGCAGCCGGGTCAAAGGACTGATGGTCCGTATCCAGGCCGGTGTCAATCACGGCAATCCGGGTACCCGCACCGGTGTATCCTTCCAGCCACACCGCATTGGCGCCGGTCATCTGGCCGGAAACGGCCATTTGGGAGAATACTCTCCGCCGATGGACCACATCCGGGCTGTACTGGGTCTCCACCACCACCGACTTGACGCCGTCCATGGCGGCAATCCGGTCCACGGAAGCCGTGGGACGTTGGCAGAGATGAGATTGCCTGCCAAAAGTCAGGTTCCACACCACATCCATGGCCTGTCCATCCAACGCCTGGCGCTCAATGGCGGCCTGGAGGCTGCTCTGCGCTCTTCTCAGGCCCTCCCGGTAGTCCATAGCCGCAGCATTGGCTGCAATGCCCTGCATGGAGTAGCCCGCTTCCAGGGTGGGGGCCTGCTCCAGCACAATGGACACACGTACTGTGTCTGTGGCATGGTCCGTAAGCGCCTGCGTACTGCTCATTTGCTGCATAGGCGGGGCCGCAGTAACGGCGTCTGCATCCACCGCTTCCAACGTCAGCGGAATCCGCCCATCGCGCGTTCCAGGGCGTTGGCGGGAACTGCCAGGCCGACCACCATAACCATGACCAGAGCCCATGCCAGAAACCGCTGGAGCATCGTGTTCTTCCTCATATTGATTTCCCCTTTCAGTTATTCGCCATATTTATACAGAATCCCAATGTTCTATGGCAATATGGCATCTGCTTCCATATTAATCACTTTTTCCCGTCGTGTCAAGACAAATTTTCAGATACTGCACTTCAGCACATACACAAGCCTGCACAGGAGATGCAACCTGACGTTCTATGTACCTGCCACAGCAAAGCATCACTGTTTTCCCCCTTGCTACTTGATTGGGTTTGACAAGCCCGCTGTTTTGTGCCATAATGGAACCAATTCTTCCCTCTGCCCCAGGCAGATGGAACGCCGCAGGTGAAGCTCATGGAGTATCTGGCAAAACCCAATCTCATATTGGAGTCCCTTCTCTACCTGTGCGCACGGGCAGACGGGCAGGAACGGCAACGGTTGGAAGAGCACTTCCGGCAAAAGGGCCCCAGGCCCTGGCTGCGCATTTCAAGAGCGCTATGCCTCCTTTGAGGTGCTGAAGCAGGAGCTGGACCGTCGTGTCGCCATTGCCCCGGCGACTTTGACCCGCCTGTTTTCCAATCTGGAGGGATTTCCCTACCACATGGCAGGCGTATATTCCCCCGCATTTCTTCTGCTGGCCCCAGCCGCCTGCCGCTGCTGCGGAGATTCCGCCGCCTTTCTGGCGGCACAGGAGACCTTTCACCTCTGAGCAGGCCGCCCAGGACATTCTCACCGCTCTGGACCTCACTGGCGGCGGTCAGGCCGAGTACGACAGCGCCTCAGCACAGCTGGTCGACAGCATCCTGTCCATGTCGCTGCCAGCTGAAACCAGGCTGGCTCTGCTGGAGCTGCACAAAAACTACCGCTTCGTGATGCAGGAGTCTGTCCAATGCCTCTATACGGCCTATGCCGTTCTGGAAGACATGGGTCCCAAGCTGCAAACCCTCACCGACAGCTTCACCTGGGAGATCCATACCATCGGCTCTGAAGCATACACCCAGGAGATTTCCAACTTTCACATAGACCCCAACGTTCCCTGCCGCATTCAACCCCTTTTGATGCTGCCGGCCACCTATCTGTTCATCAACACCCTCGGCGCAGACGGTCACCTGGTCGTCTATTGCGGAATCTTGCGGTATGCCCTGCGCAATATGGAGCTCTCCGCAGAGATCGCCCGGAATCAAATCTATGAATCCATCCGCCTTCTGGGGGACCGAACCCGATTCGACATTTTCTGTTATTTGAAGGATCATCCGGCCTACGGCCAGGAGTTATCCAGCCATTTCGGCCTGGCCCGGAATACCATCCATTACCACATGAGCCAGCTGTTCAAAGCCCGCCTGGTCCGATGTACCGTAGAGGGGGGCCAAAACCTATTACTCCATCGACAAAGATCGCTACAGCAAGCTTCTGGAACTGCAGCGACAGCTTTTCCTCCACGACTATCCAACCCAGGAGCCCCTCCCGCAAAAACATACCGAAGACGATGCCCATTGGTATGTGTTCTGTTGTTATCCACATAGTGCAAATTCATACTGCCCAACGGGCGGAACATAGGTCCGCCCCCAATGCCAACAGGGTTAAGAACGGCAAGGTGAAACAGGTGCCCAAAAATCGTCAATAAAGCGCAATTTACAAGGGTAAATGTTTTCCTTGGCTTCTCTTTCCGGCTGTTCTCCTCTTAACCTGTTGGCATTGGGCCCCTAAAAATTGCAGGGACGGTAATTTTCTGGTTGACCGGCCGCCTGCGGGGGCGGAATGGCCAAGGCCATTCCCTACGTCTCGCACCATCTTGCTTTTCGCCGTAGGGGCGGACCCAATGCCAACAGGTTAAGAGTTTCGGCAAAATAGCTAAAAACTGGGGCCTATTTTTTTGTTGAAAAAAGAAGATGGAAAAACTCAAAAATCAAAGTGAAACTTTCGTTTTGAGGTGATTTTCTGAAGAAGCTGGATTCTCTGAATTTTTTGACTGTCTTCGCCAGTTGATTCTAAGCAGTTCCTTTCTGGAGCGCACCGGATGAATCTACGCGATTTTACCCGGGTGCGGAAGCTGCCTTTTCACGCCTGATGTTTCTCTGTCTCAATTACATAACTCGCCCCACGTTTACGGAAGCTCTACAATTTTTTTAGAAATGTGATCAAGGTGGATGATTTTGTGACACAACAATCTCTGAGCGAGGCCCGCCAAAAGGTCAAATATGAAGCGTTCCAGGAGGTCTTTGAGACCATCCTGGAGAAAGCCCCTTACCGTGGAAGATTTTGAGCTTTTTCACGGTTATCGCCTGTTGGCAATCGATGGAACAACCATTCCACTGACAAATGTCCCGGAGATTCAAGCATCCTTTGGAGGCCAAACGCCTTCAGAAGGGGAAGTATTTGCTCGAATGTCCATGATTCTGGATGTAAAAAACGGATGTATCATGGATGGTGAGCTGGCGCCCTTTCACACAGGCGAACGGCAAATGGCAATCCGGGAGTCAACCGGCTTTCCAAACGGGCTGGCAAGTGTCTGTATCTGATGGATCGAGGCTACTGGTCCCCAGAATTATACACAACGATCCTGGAAAGTGGCAGTTCCTTCCTTGCCAGGGTTCCAAATGGGGTGACTGCGGAAGTGGGCTCTGGGGCGGAGCAAATCAGCATCCAATATCACGGAAAGAGCTATCGCCTGCAATGCAAACGCATCACACTCAGCAGTGGTGAGGTTGAGACCCTTGTAACAAACCTCCCGGAAGGAGAACTTTCCGACGAAGAAGTAAAGGAGCTATATCATCTTCGCTGGGGAATTGAGACGAAATACGGGGAACTGAAGAATTACTTGAAGATTGACACCCTGCCGGGGAAAACATATCAGACGGTGATGCAAGATTTCTACGCCACGCTGGCAGTTTCCAATATGGCGGCATTTGCTGGATATCTTGCGGAGGCACAAATTGCAGAGAAGCAGGCAGGAAAGGGCAACAAATATGCCTATTATCCGAATAAGAGCGTCATATTGGCAACGTTGAAAGACCATTTAATTGCTGCGATTGCCTTGGACAACCCATTCGAGCGTCTATGGCACCTAAACACGATTCAGAAAACATTGTCTGCGCGTCCGGTTCCAAAACGACCGGGACGTTGTGTACCAAGGCCGGGCAAAACAGCAGGAAAGAAAAAACGAGGAAAACGTTCGCCATTGTAATATGACACAATTTTGGTAAACACAAATTGTGCACATTGACGATTTTTGGGTCCCCTTTTTTCCCTTTGCTATGTTTTTCCCTTAACCTGTTGGCATTGGGGGCGGACCCATGTGTCCGCCCGGCGGAAACATCTTCCGCTTTCCTCCATCTGAGGCGAATGGGTACCACCCCGGTTCGTGGGGAAATGGGGTCTTTTTGGTATGCATTCCGTTGTTACTTACATGGGGCTAATTCACACTGCCCACCACGGGCGGACACATAGGTCCGCCCCTACGCACAGGGGGAGGGATTGCAGGGATGGTAATTTTCTGGTTGACCGGCTGCCTGCGGGGACGGAATGGCCAAGGCCATTCCCTACGAATTCGATATCTCGTACCATTTCACTGCTTCGCCGTAGGGGCGGACCCATGTGTCCGCCCGGCGGAGACACATTCCGGTTTTCTCCTTCTAGGGCGAATGCGTAGTATCCGCCGTCCATCGCAATCTTTCGGTCAATACAAGAACCTCCCCCTCCATATGTCAACCAGATGGAAACATCCCCCATGGGCAAACCCATGGGGGATGTTCCTTACAGAAAGGAGCAACGATGAGAAACTCTTAGAACGCTTTGGAGAGGATGGTCAGGAACTTGGCCATCTGGGCTCTCGTCACAGGGTTCTTGGGGCCCACGGTACCGTCGCCGTAGCCTTCCAGGAGGCCCGCAGCGGCGCCCCAGGCCATGGCTTCCTTGGCATAGTTGGAGATCTTACCAGCATCCCGGAAAATGGACAGATCCCCATTCTTCCCAGGTTCTTCGCCCAGAACGCTCACCACGTACCGGTACAGGAAGGTCATCCCCTGCTCCCGGGTTACGGCGCCGTTGGGCGCAAACTTGCCGCCGCCCATCCCCTGGGCAATGCCCTGATCCTCTGCCCAGGCAATGGCATCGGTGTAGTACTTGTCTGCAGCCACATCGGTGAAGGTGGCTGCCTCGGTCACTTCGGGTTCGCCAGCCAGACGGTACAGGGTCGTCACCAGCATGCCACGGGTCAACTGGGCATTGGGAGCAAACCGGGTGTCGCTGACGCCATTCATGAGGCCGTGGGCGATGACGTAATCGGTGTAGGCATGATACCAGGCGTTGGTGTTCAGATCGGTGAAGGCCTTGCTGTAGCAGCCCTCGCCGCCGTCACAGGTCTTGTACTCAATGTTCTCTGCCCCCCTCTATGCGGGCATTTTCTGTCACAATCAGATTCACATTGGGAGCCACAACCAGCTTCCCTCGATGCAAAGCTTGCCGTCAATGGTCACATCCTTTGTCACGGTGACAGTCTTGCCCTCGGGAACGCAGGAGCCATCGTTATATGGAATATCGGTCTTGCCGTCCCAGCACACAGTGGGGAGGGTTTCCAGGTCATGGAAGGCCACTGCCGTATTCTTCTGGCTGTTGAGCACCGCCACAATCTGGGCATTGCTGCGGAAGGCATACCAGCCGATGTCCCGGAGCTTGCCGTTCAGCTCTACATAGGTGGGCCCCACGGGCACCTCGTTATAATTCTCATCCCATGCATATCCGGACAGCGCGGTTCCGCCCAGATAGGTGAGCGCTTCCGGCAGATGAATGGATTCCAGCGGCGTATTATTGAAGGCACCCTCTCCAATGTAGGTCACGCCGTCCGGCAAGTCAATGGAGGTCAGGGACTGGCACTCCATAAAGGCAAAGCTTTCAATCCGCTCCAGGGTGGAGGGCAGCGTCACGGAGGTGGCGTTGACCTGATTGCTCAGGCCATACCGGCCGATGGAGGTGACCCTTCTCCTACCACAATCTCGGTATAGCGGTCGCCGGAAAAGGCGCTTTCACCCCAGTTTTTCATGGTTCCAGGAATCTCCAGGGTATCCACATCCCAGCTGAAGCCAGTGGAAGCATCCCAACCCAGGTAGGCAAGGGGGGATGTTGATGGAGCTGATATTGAACATCTGGTCAAAGGCCCGCTCGCCGATGTCGGTGATCGTGTCCGGGAGGGTCAGCTTCCGGAGGCTCAGATTCTGGAAGAACACCCGGGTTTTAATGCTGGTGACGGTGTAGGTCTTGTCATCGCCCCTCGCAGTAGGCGGTTTCCGGCACGACGATCTCCTCGTCGCCGGTCTCGTCGTTGAAGGCGATGATCTGGACCGAATCGTCCGAGATGGGCATATAGGTGAAGATGCCGTCGTTGAACTGAATGCCGGAATAAACGGTAAAGGGTACGCCGTTGAGCAGAATCTCATGGCCGAAGCCGCTACGGCGCAGGGCGACGGCGGCGTCCTCGGTTTTTACGTTGACCGTGGTATGGACGCCATGGTTATTTCCCCACAGATAGAAAGCGTCCTGGCCAATGGTCTTCACGCCGCTGCCGATGTTCACGGTGTCCACGCCCGGCGTAAATGAACGCATTCATGCCGATGGACTCCACGCTGTCGGGAATGGTGATCTCCCGGGTGTTGGTGAGCCAGGCGAACGCCCAATCATCGATTTCCTGGAGCTTCTCCGGCAGAATCACCTGTTCCAGGCCGGAGCCATAGAAAGCCGCATAACCGATTTTGGCGACGGACTCGGGAATCTGAATCCGGGTGAGGTCGGTGCAGTTCCAGAACATACCCTCGGGAATTTCTTCCAGGTTGTTAGGCAGAGACGCATAGCTAAGGCTTCCACAGCCATAGAAGATGTTCTTGCCAAAGGCCGCAACACTGCGGGGGAATGGTCACCTTTGTCAGTTCCGTACAGGAAAAGAAGGCGCTGTCCCCAATGGTCTCCAAACCCTCGGGCAAATCGGCCACTGTCACGCCACTGAAGTAGAAAGCCTCTTCTCCGATGGTCTTCAGATTTTTAGAATGGGAATCTCTGCCGGGACGGAATAGAACGCCCAGCGGTCAATCTGCTCCACGCTGTCCGGCATGGTGACGCTCTCCAGGCTAGTGCAGGAGGAAAAGGCGCTCTCGCCGATGACCTTCACCGTATTCGGAATTACCACGGAGGTGATATCCATATTGGAGAAGGCCCCATAGCCAATGGAGGTGACGGAGAAGGTTTTTCGTTGTAGGTCACAGAGGGCGGGAATTTCCACGCTACCGGACAGCTGGCTGTAGCCGCTCCAATCTGAGCCGGGCTCCTTGGTCAACTGCACCTCGTCGGGGCCCGTAACCTTTGTACCAGAAGTCTCCCGACTGGAAGCGGTCGTTGAGCTCCGGCGCCTCGCCGTAGCATAACCGCACGGGGACGCCCTGGCCCACGGTGACCAGCGCATAGGCCGTGAGGCCGGAAGTTGCCGTAGCGGATATCTCCACCACGCCGTCGGCCACACCAGTCACCACGCCAGTTTCATCCACCGTGGCAATGGACTCGTCCTGAGACGCCCACTGGAGCACCGTATCCGCCATGCGGTCAGGCTTGATGGAGGCCTGAATTTGGACCTGCCCGCCCACTTCCACATGGGCGGAGGTGAGGGTCAGGCTTTGGGGCCGATGTCCACAAAAGTGAGTACCTCATTGTGGGCATAATCCTCCACCAGCACACCAATTCTCCCGGGGTTCTTGCCGCTGAGGGCCAGTTTTTGCGCCAGTCCCGTCACATCCAGGGTCACAGAGACCTCTTGGCCCGGCTGGGTGACGGAATCAAACTCGTCCGTGGTACTCAAATACCAATACTGCTGGGTGCTGTCCAGAATCCGGATCCGCTGGAGATAATAATTGTCGCTGACGGTCAGGGTCAGATAGATGCTTTGCCGTCCTTTTTTCATAAAGCTGGGGCTGAGAAACCTGGGGGCGGGTGTCATCCAGATAGAACCGGTAGCTGAGCTTCTGAGGCTCCCCGCCTGCCGCTGGGGTGGCTTCAATGTTGAAATAATAATATTGATTGCTCTCGGCCCATGGGCCACTGTTCAACGCTCCCTCAGTATCCCCTTCCCCGGAGAGGCGGCCATTCCAGCCAGGGGTTGTAGAGAACGGCGGTATAGCCTCCAGCAGAGGCATTGTAGTAGGTCTTTCTGCATCGGCCCAGGTCTCCGGTGGACCAGAGTACGTTCCCTTCGTCATCGGTGATGCTTTTGAGTGAGGCTTGTCACGTTTCTCAGCAGGCAGATCTGGGAGACTAGCTGGCGGTTGCCCTTCCGGGGGCCGAAAGACATCTTGGATGCATCGTAGCTCCCAGTGACGGCGTTGTAACCCATATAACAGCCATAGCCTGTGTTGTCAACGTCCCCAGGATGGTTCCCGCCATGTTCACATCCCTGCCCAGATCGGCATCGAACACATCCAGATTGGCCCAGTCTCCATAGAAGCCCAAAAACGGTAGGCTCAGGTCAATTCCGTCCTCTTCCCCGGCATATAGGAAGGTAAAGCCCTCCACATAGGTGCCGTTTTCAAAGTTCTCTTCCAAGTATCTTTTTCCCGCCGCAGTCAGGGAAACAGTGACCGTAAAGGAAGCCGTCCCCTCCGCCGGGACGGTTACGCTGCCGTCCTGTGCTCCGGTATAGGAGACCTGCACCTCCTGGGCAGTGAGCGCCTTTTCCTCATTGGCCGCAAAGGTCAGCTCCGTACCCTCCAGGCCAGTGACCGTCTCCACCAGAACGGCGGTATCTAGGGTGTAGGTCTTGGGGACTGGGTCATGTTGGTGACGGTGACGGTATAGTCGTAGACGCCGTCCTCATTGGAGCCCACCTCGGCCTTAGGGCGTCCGCCGTCCACGGTGAGATAAGCACCAGACTGGATGGCGTTATACACATTGGCAACGCCTGCGCCCTGAAGGCGGACAGAGAAGCAGGTACCACTGTCATTGTCCACCGTGGGAATTGCCGTGGACATCAACAAATTGGTCACGCAGTCCACCAGGGCTTCTCCTTCCAGGCCGTATTGCTCCTTTACGTACTGCCGGGCAATGGCGGAGAGACCTGCCATGTGGGGCGTCGCCATGGAGGTACCGCTATAGGAGTCATATCCGCCTCCGATGACGGAGGAGGTGATATTGCCCCCGGTGCGGAGATCTCTGGCTTGATGGACAGATCCGGGCGGGGCCCTGGGAGGAGAAGGAGCTGACCTGATAGGCGTCGGGGCTGGGGCCGCTCCGTAATAACCTGCGGAGAAGGACACCCGCTTGTCCTCTGCGTCCTTTAGAAGCTGCCCGGCTTCCTTGGAGACGCCAATGACGGGAACGGTCAGGTTGGTCAGGGCGGGGGTGATGAGGCTGCCGTCCTCATTGTTGTAAATAATCACACCGATGGCACCAGCTTCGGCGGCATTGGCGGCCTTTTCGTCAAAGGTGATGGCGCCCCGGGTGATGACCGCCAGCTTGCCGGTAAGGTCCAGTCCCTCAAAGTCCGCCCGCTCCCCGAGACCGGGAACTGTCACATATTCCACGGTTCTTCCCTCGAAGGTATCCAAGAAATCCAGGGAGGTCTGGGTATTGTAATCAGCGGCATTGTGATAGGGTACATAAGTATCCCCAGCAGAAACCGCTGGGTCATATACGCGGCATTGTCCACGCTGGCCACGGTGACCGGTATGGACAGAGACCCAGGAGAGCCTACAATGCCGTTATCCGGGTACTGGGTCAGAGTCAGATTATTGCCATAGGGATTGTGATAAGTAGAGGAGGTCTCATTGCCGGAGGCTACCAATACGTTGATGCCCGCCTCCTTCGCCCGGGTATAGACGCCACTGTAGGTGAGATATCCGTCCACCTCCTGGCTGGGATCGTCGTTGTATTCGGCAAAGCCAGCGGGAGAGCCCAGGGAGAGGTTGGCTGCATCTGCGCCCAGCTTTACCGCATCGTCCAGACCCGCCAGAATGATATCGTCGCTGGTGGAGCCGGAGCCGTCGCTGAAGACCTTCATCACCAGAAGCTGGGCATTGGGGGCCACGCCGAAGAAGTCCTCACCGTTGTTGCCCGCCACCGTACCAGCCACATGGACACCGTGGTCAATGTCCGCCTCGGTGCTGGCGTCTCCTCCGCGTAGTCAAAGCCAAAGGGGATTTTTTCGCTGACGTATACCTCGTCGGCGGTGGTCATGCCGCAGGCGAGACCTTTTGCCAGGAGCTTCTGGATGTCCTCCCTGGTATACTTGGCTTCGGTGGGCATAACGGAAAAAGCTTCGTGATCCGTATCCATGCCCGTGTCCAGAACAGCCACCACCGTGCCGGCGCCATCATACCCCAGCTCGTTGGCCTCGGTAGCGCCTACCATGCCGGAGGAGCTGGCCATGGAGATTGTGGACTCCGTTTCCCTTCCGGTATCCGGCAGCGCGTACTGCTCCGCCACAAAAGCCACCTTGACCTCCTTCATCTCCCGGACCGCCTCCAGGTCTCCATAGGGAATTCGAATGGAGAAGCCGTTGAGCGCCGCCGTATAGTCATATTCTAAGCTGGACGCTCCGTTGACGGACTGAGTACCGGCACTTCCGTGGAGGGCACGAATCTTTGCCTTCACGGAAGCGTGGAATCTTCCAGGGCTTGCGCCTGGGCGATGCCCTGGCCGGTGGCCCCATAGGTCTGCAGCTCCAGGCCCGCCTCATTGGCACAGGCCAGAAGTGGCGCATCCTCCAGCTCCACAATCACGGTCACAATGTCGTTTTTCTGATACCGGCTGCTCTTAACTTCCGGAAGCTGCACCTGGGTATCCTCTCCCAAGGTTCCTTCCTGAGGCTGAAGTAGAATTTCACGGTCCGCTAGGATCAGATTTTCCTTGTTCGTCCAAGCCGCAATCAGCCCGTCTTCCTCCGCCGCGTAAGCAACGGAACAAAGCCCACGCCGGTCAAAAAACAGGGACACAACCAGGACAATCGCCAACAGTTTTTTCATTTCGTACTCACCCTTTTCTGAAATTCCACAACTTGCGTTGTAGTGCAACAATAGTATCACATCTACGCAAGTAAAGCAAGCACTTTTTCGCTTTTCTGCATCTTTCAGGCAGGGGGACCGTAGTTCCTTTTTGGGAGAAATTGTCCCAGGTTTGTTCCTGGTTTCTCGAAAAGAACGTATTGACTTTTCGGCTTCCCGTCACTACAATCAAATTGAGCCATTGCATGGCCATACAACAAAGCAGGAGGTTCCCATGGAAATTCTCTGTCACAATAATTACTGCCCGGAGATGGAATGCATCAGTCTTCTGGAGCAACGCTTCGACACTCCGCCCCACCGCTGTAAACAGCGTGGAGGCCCTAGCCTCCAGACTGACCGAGCGGTACAACATCCCCGGCTTTGAGCTGGAACCCCTTTTGAATCCACTGGCAGAACTGGAGCGGACGGTGAACGGCGGCCTTACCGTCAGTGAGGACAAACTGAAATTTATTTCACCATTCGGGACAAGGGGGCAGTCCTCCCTGGCAGGATTCCTACTTCCAGGAGTTGAAATCCCAGCAGCAGTTCCAAGGGTTGACAGAAGAAGACCGGAGCGCGTTGATCAGACGGGTGCTGCGCCGCATCCTAGATGTGCCGGAAGCGGAGTTTCCCGTCTTTCCAACCCTGAACCATCTGATGGAATATCTACGGCGCAACAAACACGCCGAGGACGTGAAGTGGATCTGTGCCACCCTGTATTGCGCCGTGGAGGAATACCTGGAGGAGCTGAACGGTATTTTGCGAATGGCGGTAGCGCTGTTCCAAGAACACCTGCCAGACCTGAGCCAACAATATCGGCAGACTGCCCGCTACGCCAGGGAGAAGCTGCAAAACGACTTCTCCTCCTGTTCCCGGGGATGGAGCCGGAAAAGACCTTGAAGCGGATTACGGTCTATCCCAGCATCATGGGATTTGACGGGGTGTCCTGGAATCTGGAAACCAACGATCTGTATTTCGGTATCTACTATCAAACGATCCTGACCCTGATCGAAAAGTATTCGGACCAGTCCAGCTTGCTGATCTGCAAGCTGAAGGCCGTCAGCGACAAAAGCAGGCTGGAGATTCTGCACTGCCTGAAAGCGGGGGCTCTCAATGGACTGGAAATTGCGAACCATGTGGGCTTGTCCCCTGCAACCGTATCCCGCCATGCGAACCAACTCCGTAATGAAGGATTCCTGAGTACCACCAAGTCTGGAACCAGCGTTTTTTACAATCTTGACCGGGAAAAAATTCAAAATTTCTTTCGAGAATTGGAACACTATTTGTTGTGAAGCCATGCCGGTTTTTGAACGCTCCTTCGGGAGGATTCAGAGAGGATGGAAATGAAAAAATCATGGCAGATCGCTATGGTTATGCTGTATTGTTCAGATGTCAAGGCAAAGCTTTCCGTGCGATGAATGCCCCACTCAAACTACCAAAATCTCAAAAAACCGCAAAAAACGAGCCGGGTACCAGATCATACCTGACTCGTTTTTGACGGACACATAACTTAATGGAATTAACCACATGAGGACACATCGGCCAACGGCAAAAACTTTGATCGTGGCTCTGATGCTCGCCCTCTCAAGGGCGATCCTATCGCAACGCAACATGTAATATTTTTGCATTTACAACACATTAGGATGCACTTCATTCCGCTTCTATGGCGCGGACGGGGTGGCGAATGACGGTCTTTAAATTCTCCGGCTTGCACCGCCGGGCATCGCTCAAATAGATTTCGTGGTGATACCGGCCCTGGGAGAAGTCGGTCTCATAGCCCCGCTCCCGGGCATAGGCGTCCATGGCGGCAATGGTGGCCGGCTCCTGGTCATAGGGACCCAGGTGCATGCACTGGACGCAAAGTCCCTCCTCATAGTGCAGATACTCCACCTTGGAAAAAATCCATATTCTTTTTTCCTTGTCGCCTCCGCCACCGCCCAACGGAAGGCCTCCTGGCTGACAAAGTCCGGCAGACGGATGAGGGAAATCCACTGGAACGTCTCCTTGTGTCCAAAGTCGACACTTGGAACCCCCTCCTGCCACCACAGCCCCTCCAGCGGCGGGACTACAAATCAAAGTACCCCTCCAGGGATTTGGCCCCCAGCTTACTCATTTTGATGGTAAAGGCAATCCCATAGAGAAGGCCAATGGCCTCTTTGTAAGCGCCGCCCTCTTGATTGGGATCTCCCCCATGCCCCGGACGGCAAGAAAATTCATTGGCGGAACAGTCAAAAGCTCCGGCTTGTTTTTGGGCAGATAGAACTCCCTGTACTCTTTTTTAAAATCAAACGCCATGGCGTCTTCCTCCCATCTTACGTTCCTTTTTTGGATTTTGGCGCCGCGGCCTGGCAGGTGACCGTGGTCAGGGCAGACAGCGACTCCCGATTGTCCACGTTTTCCACCAAAAAATAGGGTTTTGCCCCTGGATAAGGCGCCGCCTCCGGCAAATCCGAGAAGCGGTTTCGTCCTGCATCGGTGATTTTTACAAACAGCTGGTTGTCGCAAATCATCCCAAAAATTTCCCGTCACAGTACAGGCCGTACTCGCCAAACATTTTTCTGTAGGCAATGTCTCCCGCCTCCTGGAGCTGATCCACAACAAACTCCACAAATGCCTGCTGAGAAGCCATAGAATGTTTCCTCCTTTCGTTTCATGCCACCATCTCCGCCCGATTCGCCCCTCACGCTGCCTCCAGCCCTACTTCAGAACCACGTTTTCTTTCCCCAGGAGGTCCGTCAGCTCCTGGAGCATGTCCTCCTGAAAACCGCACATGGTGCCCCGGCGGACCTGGGTATCGGCAAAATACAGGAGCACCGGGCTGGTACCCGGGAACATGTTTAAAATGGCCTTGGTCTTCCGGTATTCCGGCATGCCCTCGGAAGCAAGGCGGAGATAGAGCTTGCCGCCCCGGGACATCTGGGGCGCTCCCCCCCCTGGTTTCCGTCCGCGTAGTCCAAAATGGACTGGACCCGGTTCACCACCACCTGGGGGTCCTTTTCGTCCCGGATGGACAGCCGGCCAATGACCACCACCGCCGCCCCCTCCTGTACCAGACTGCCAAACTGAGTCAGGACATTGGAGAATGTCAGAAGCTCCATGGAGCCGGTGTCATCTTCCAGGGTCACATAGGCCATCATGGAGTTGTTCCGGGTGGTCTTCAGCCGGACCTTTTGGATGATACCGGCCACTGAGACAATGGACTCGTCCTCCACCGTCCGCTCCTCGTCCATAAGACTGCCAATGGGTAGCACGTGGGTGTTTTTCAGGTAAGGCCGGTAATCGTCCATGGGATGGCCGGAGAGATAGAGGCCTGTGGTCTCCTTCTCCATAGCCATCCGGTCGGCCCGGCTGACTTCATTCATTTTGGGAACCGCAATGCCCAATCCGGGGGTTTCCTCGTCCAGCATGGCGAACATGCCCAGCTGCCCCTCCACATTCCGGCGGCGGCTGTCTGCCACTGCCGCCATGGCGAGGCTCATACATCGCAAGCAGCTGGCTTCGATAGAGGCCAAAAGCAATCCATGGCCCCGCATTTGATCAGATTTTCCACCACCCGCTTGTTCAGGTCCCCTCGGCCAGCATGGCGTAGACGTTGGGATCGTCATCCGGAATGTGGGCCATGGAGAACGCCAGCCCGTCTTCCGGATCTCCGCTTCCGCCTCGGCAATCACCGTCAGGTTCCGCAGGCCCAGGAAGTCCATCTTCAAAAGGCCCTCCTCAATGGTGGTCATGGGGTACTGGGTCACCACCGTGTCGTCATTTTTGGACAGGGGCACGTAATGCTCCACCGGAAGCTTGGTGATCACCACCCCGGCAGCGTGGGTGGAGGTATTCCGGGGCATGCCCTCCAAGGCCCGGGCGGTGTCGATGAGGTTCCGGACCCGGTCGTCCCCGTCATACATCTCCTTCAGCTGGGGGGAGGTTTTCAGAGCCTCGTCCAGGGTGATGTGGGGTGGACGGTACCAGCTTGGCCACCACATCCGTCTCCCCCATAGGTGAAGTTCAACGCCCGGCCCACATCCCGGATGGCGCCCCGGGCGGCCATGGTACCGAAGGTGACAATCTGGGCCATGGTCGGTCCCATACTTCTGCATCACGTATTCAATGACTTCACCCCGGCGCTCCTGACAAAAGTCGGTGTCAAAATCCGGCATGCTCACCCGCTCCGGGTTCAAAAAACCGCTCGAAAATTAGGGTGTATTTCATGGGGTCCACTTCTGTGATGTGCATGCTGTAGGCCACGATGGAGGCCGCGCCGGAGCCGCGCCCCCGGTCCCACGGGAATCCCCGCCTCCTTGGCATAGCGAATGAAGTCCCAGACAATCAGGTAGTAGTTGACGTACCCCATTTTGCTGATGACGTCAATCTCGTATTCCAGGCGCTCCCGGTAGGACTCCGGCGGGTCCGATACCGCTCCCGGAAGCCCTCCATACACAGCTTGCGAAAGTACGCCTCATCCGTGAAGCCCTCCGGCACCGGGAAGGAGGGGGCAGCTTATATTGGTTGAACACAAACTCCACATTGCACCGCCGGGCAATGTCCACCGTGTTTGCAAACGCCTCGTCCGCATTGGGAAAGAGCTGACGAAGGGCCTCCCTTTTGATGTAAAATTCCTCTGTCTCAAACTTCATCCGGTTGGGGTCATCCACGGTTTTGGCCGTCTGGACGCACAGGAGCACATCCTGAATTTTGGCGTCCTCCTTCCGGAGGTATGGGCGTCGTTGGTCACCACCATAGGAAGCCCCGTCTCCCCTTGAAAGGCGGCAAAGCCCCTGGTTCACCGCCCGCTGGGCCGCAATGCCGTGGTCCTGAAGCTCCAGATAGAAATTGTCCGGTCCAAAATTTCTGACAGCTCCAACGCATACGCTTTGGCGGCGTCAAAGTCATCGTCCATCAGCCGCTGGGGAATGGCCCCGGCCAGGCAGGCCGAACAGGGCGATGAGGCCCTTCGCATGCTGCCGCAGCAGCTGCAGATCCACCCGGGGCTTGCCGTAAAAAGCCATGGAGGAAGCCTTCTGACACCAGGGCAGACAGGTTGGCGTAGCCCTCCATGTCTTTGCACAGCAACACCAGGTGGTAGGACTCATTGTCAATCCGTGAACCCGGTCGGCCATGGTCCGGGGCGCCACATAGACCTCACAGCCGATGATGGGCTGAATCCCGGCGGCTTTGGCTGCCTTGTAAAAGTCGATGACGCCGTACATGACGCCGTGGTCTGTAATGGCCACAGCCTCCTGCCCCAGCTCCTTCACCCGCTCCATGAGCCCGTCGATGCGGCAGGCCCCGTCCAGGGGAGGCTGTACTCCGTATGCACATGCAGATGGACCATTTATTCTCCCTCCTGTGGCTGCGCCAGCTCCACAAGCCGCCGCAGCCGGTGGCTCATGGAGGACTTGGTGATGGGCGGATGCATAAGTCCCGCCAGCTCCGTCAAATTGGACTCCGGATTTTCCTGCCGGGCCTGGCCGCCTGGAGCAGCTTCTCCGGCAGAGACTCCAGCCCGGCCCCATTCCTCCAGCCGAACGGATGGCAGCCAGGCTGCTCCTGGGCGGCGTCCACCACCTTGGAGGTGTTGGCGTCGTCGTCAGTTGCACCGGCGGTTGACCTTGTTTTTCAGTTCTTTCTCCAGCTTGGCCTCCATAATCCCCATGGCGGCTACCGGAGCGCCCAGCGGCGTGAGAAAATCCTCAATGGAGTTGCTCTGCTTGAAATACAGCACACTGCTGCCGCTCCGATTCATAAGCTTGGGATAGACGCCCAGCATCTCCTGAATGAGGGAGAGGTCTCCCGGCCCACAAAGCTGTGGGAAGTGGTGAGCTCCAGATGGTAGCCCTTGGCCGGGTCCGTCACAGAACCCCCCGCCAAAAACGCCCCTCGGAGAAAGGCAATTTTACAGCAGTCCTCCTCCAACACCCCCAGGTTCACGTGGAGGGCCACGGTGTCCTCCCGGCTGAAGCCGTAGGCCTCCTGGATGGTCCGCAGCTTTTTCAGGCGTCCAGATGCCAAAAACATCGCTTGGCTCCCAGGGCCTCGGAAGGGCCGTCAAAGGAGAAGCCAAAGGCCTTCCGGAAGAGCTTGGGCAGCAGCTCTCCCAATTCCCGGCTCTCCGTGACAATCCGAACGGCGTCGCCGGTAAAGGTATTGCAATACAGGAGAATGCCAAAGCACTGTGCCAGAGCGCAGCACCGCTGGGCCGGAAGAGTCCGGCAAAGTTCGCTTTTTACTTGGCCTGAAAGGACATAATCCGTCTCCTTCTCTCTGTCGGGCTTGTTGCAAAGCGGAACGGTCAAGACCGTTCCCTACAGGATCTTGCGCAGGATGCGAAGGCTCCATGCAGGATGCTGTAGGGGCAAGTCTTGGCCTGGCTGTTTTGCAACAGGCCCACGGTTTCTGTCATCCTGTCCGCCACAGGACGCCCCTGGGGAACGAGAAGACCGCTCCCTGTCAATCACGCGCGCCGCAGCCGGGGCTCAGAGGCGGACCACCTCCGGCTCCAGGGAGATGCCAGAGGTTTCCAATACCCGTTTTTGGATATGGGCAATGAGGGCCAGCACATCCGCCTCGGTTGCGCCGCCCAGGTTCACCACAAATCCGGCGTGCTTGGTGGACACCGCCGCTCCGCCGATCCGGGTACAGGCCGCCACTTCCTGGAAGACGGTGAAAGTCAGTGTCCTCCCATCCCAGCCCGTCTTGGGGAAGGCCCTGCACTGCCTGCACCAAAGGCTGCTCACAACGCCTCCGATCTCTGAGGACAAGTGACCATCATATCCCGCCTCCTGGCTGCATCCCATTAAGGCCCCAAAGGCTGATGTAAGAGTCTGCCTGATCCACAATGGCCCGGGCGAATGTTCAAGGGCCACCTGCCCTGCTTGGCTGGCAGTTAGCTTTACTGGCAGGAACCTGGGCCCATGTCAGTGGATTATAAAAAAAAGGAAACCGGTGTCACCAAGACCCTGCCCAAGAGGACCTGAGGTCGCCGTTGAACCTGGGAGCAGCCTCCATGCCCCCAGAAAGTCTGGGTGTTGCAGTGGAAGCCTATAAGTCCCGGAGAACCTCCTGCAATGTCCCTGCCCAAACAAAGATCTGGGCAAAATTGAGTTGTTGGAGCAATGTAACGAACTAAGTACAACAG
>VOFI01003301.1_pt1 | contig 24480 bp, 35 predicted proteins | sample 5384131 | NCBI WGS metagenome assembly VOFI01 (sample SAMN12384728, study PRJNA508395) | human gut metagenome | isolation source: healthy gut H | host: Homo sapiens | reverse complement strand
AATGGGAAAATTAGGAAAGCAATGTATAGTGAAAGGTGTTATTAAAAATATTTCATATAATGCCCCAATACACCCGGTAGCCCCTGCTATGTTTTTTTTGCCGGATAATACAGGCAGAGGAGGGTATTATATTCAAAGTGAAAGAAGGGAACTTGGAACGTTGTTTCTGAAAAAAGATAAAAGCGGAAGTGAATAAAGTTAATCCAAATGCAGAATTGATGTTGTCTAATATTGAAGAGGTTTATGACACTTATATGAAATCAGAGAGAACTTTGTGTCAATTGTTGAGTGTGGTTTCCGATAGAAGCCAAAGACTTGCTGAAAGTACCCATAATCAGATCAATCTCATGAGTTAATCCGAAGTGGTCACAAACACCACGTCCCTGTTTTCCGAATACACCCAAACCGTGAGCTTCGTCTACCATGATAGTAGCATTGTATTTATGTTTCAAACGTACAATTTCGGGTAGGTTTGCCAAGTCACCTTCCATAGAGAATACACCGTCTACTATAATCAGTTTTACTGAATCCGGATTGCACTTTTGAAGTTGCTTTTCCAGATCCGCCATATCGTTGTGCTTATATTTTAATTGCTGAGAGAAGGAGAGACGACGGCCATCTACGATAGATGCGTGGTCGCGGTCATCGCAAATGATATAATCATTGCGGTCTGTCAAAGCAGGGATAACTCCGGAATTCACCGTAAAACCGGTTGAGAAGCAGAGCGCTTCATCTTTGCCTACAAAGGCAGCCAGTTCTTTCTCCAACTGAACATGCAGGTCAAGCGTACCATTCAAGAAGCGCGAGCCTGCGCAACCGGAACCATACTTATGCATGGCTTTGATACCTGCTTCAATAACTCTTTCATCTCCCGTAAGGCCAGTGTATGCATTGGAACCGAACATCAACACTTCGTGTCCGCCCATTTCTACTTCTGTACCCTGCTTTCCTTCTATCTCACGGAAATATGGGTAAACGCCCTGTGCCATAAATTTTTGTGGCAGGTCGTACTTAGCTAACTTCTCTTGTAATAATCCCATGAATTATAATTTATTATACTCATACTCAGATCACTCGCTGATGATCTAATAATCCTTTTTTCTTAACAAGTGTTTAAAACAGGGGGCAAAGATAACAAAATTTGCTTTTATCTGTTCTTTTTAAGGGAAAAAAGTTGCTCTCGTATGATTAGAAACCTCTAATAGATTAAAATTTAAGATATTTGTATTACTTTTGTCGTCTACAATCGACAAGAATAGCATGAACGAAAGAATGAAGAAAATAATATTCGTCGTCAATCCTATTTCGGGAACACAAAGTAAAGAATTGATTCTTAGCTTGCTGAATGAAAAAATAGACAAGGCGAGATACTCTTGGGAAGTAGTGTATACGGAGAGAGCCGGTCATGCAGTAGAAATAGCTGCGAAAGCTGCCGAAGAGAAAACAGATATAGTAGTGGCTATTGGTGGGGATGGAACAATCAATGAGATAGCTCGTTCGTTGGTGCATACTGATACCGCGCTGGGAATCATTCCTTGTGGCTCGGGCAATGGACTGGCGAGGCACCTGCATATACCGATGGAACCGAAGAGAGCATTGGAAGTGCTGAACGAAGGTTGCATGGATGTGATAGATTATGGTAAGATTAACGGTACGGATTTTTTCTGCACTTGCGGAGTGGGCTTCGACGCGTTTGTCAGCTGAAGTTTGCGCATGCCGGTAAACGGGGGCTATTGACTTATCTGGAGAAAACCCTGCAGGAAAGTCTTAAATATGAGCCGGAAACGTACGAACTGGAAACGGAAAACGGAGTTTCCAAGTATAAAGCTTTCCTGATTGCCTGCGGAAACGCGTCGCAATATGGAAACAATGCATATATCGCACCGCAAGCTACTCTGACAGATGGATTGCTGGATGTGACCATTCTCGAACCGTTCACCGTATTGGACGTTCCTTCATTGGCCTTTCAATTATTCAATAAGACAATCGATCAGAATAGCCGTATCAAAACATTCCGTTGTAGACGATTGTGTATTCGTAGAACCGCTCCGGGTGTGGTACATTTCGACGGTGATCCTATGGAAACGGATGCTGATGTGAATATTGAATTGATTCAGAGAGGTTTGCGTGTGGTAGTGCCACAAGCAGCAGAAAAAGATGCGGCAAATGTGCTTCAAAGAGCGCAGGAGTATATGAATGGCATCAAATTGATGAATGAAGCCATCGTCGACAATATAACAGATAGAAACAAGAAGATATTAAAGAAACTGACGAAAAAGGGGTAATAAATTTATTAATTACTACTCACGAATTACAAATTATTGCGTACTTTTGCGCAGTTTTGGCTCGATCAAAATAAGAAACGCGAGTGATAATCGTCTAAATAATAAATATATGTTCAGAACGCATACATGTGGAGAACTTAGAATCTCTGACGTTAATAAGCAAGTGACGTTGGCAGGTTGGGTGCAACGCAGCCGTAAAATGGGCGGCATGACATTCGTAGACCTCCGCGACCGTTACGGAATCACCCAATTAGTGTTTAATGAAGAAGTTGATGCTGAGCTCTGCGAACGTGCTAATAAATTGGGACGTGAGTTCGTCATTCAAGTGACAGGAACGGTTAATGAACGTTTCAGCAAGAATGCAAACATTCCTACCGGAGACATTGAAATCATTGTTTCCGAACTGAACGTACTAAATACTGCAATGACTCCTCCTTTTACTATTGAAGACAATACAGACGGTGGTGATGATATCCGCATGAAATACCGTTATCTGGATTTGCGTCGTAGTGCTGTCCGTCAAATTTGGAGTTACGTCATAAGATGACAATCGAAGTCCGTACCTATCTTGACAAGTTAGGTTTCATCGAAGTGGAAACGCCCGTATTGATCGGTTCCACTCCTGAAGGTGCACGTGATTTCGTTGTTCCTTCACGCATGAACCCGGGACAATTCTACGCACTGCCACAATCACCGCAAACCTTGAAGCAGCTACTAATGGTTTCCGGTTTTGACAGATATTTCCAGATTGTGAAGTGTTTCCGTGACGAGGACTGCGCGCTGACCGTCAACCGGAATTTACTCAAATCGACTGCGAAATGAGCTTCGTTGAGCAAGAAGACATTATCTCTGCCACTTTCGAAGGAATGGCTAAACATTTGTTTAAGACTCTTCGTGGTGTGGAACTAAATGAACCATTCCTGCGTATGTCTTGGGCGGACGCCATGAAATACTATGGTAGTGACAAACCGGATTTACGCTTCGGCATGAAGTTTGTTGAGTTGATGGATATTATGAAGGGCCACGGTTTCTCTGTTTTTGATAATGCTGAATACGTTGGTGGTATCTGTGCCGAAGGTGCTGCGACTTATACCCGCAAGCAACTGGATGCATTGACTGAATTTGTAAAGAAACCGCAGATTGGTGCGAAAGGAATGGTATATGCCCGCGTCGAAGCCGATGGAACGGTGAAATCGAGTGTAGATAAGTTCTATACGCAGGAGGTGCTCCAGCAGATGAAAGAAGCGTTCGGAGCGAAACCGGGTGATTTGATCTTGATCCTGTCTGGTGATGATGTGATGAAGACACGTAAGCAACTTTGCGAGCTTCGTCTGGAAATGGGTGCTCAACTAGGGATTGCGTGATAAGAATAAGTTTGTTTGCCTTTGGGTAGTAGACTTCCCGATGTTCGAATGGAGTGAAGAGGAAGGTCGCCTGATGGCTATGCATCATCCGTTCACTCACCCGAAAGACGAGGACATTCCGATGTTGGACACTGATCCTGCAGCCGTTCGTGCAGATGCTTACGATATGGTAATCAACGGTGTGGAAGTTGGTGGCGGATCTATCCGTATCCACGATGCGCAATTGCAGGCGAAGATGTTCGAGATTCTTGGATTCACTCCGGAGAAGCAGAGGAACAGTTCGGCTTCCTGATGAATGCCTTCAAGTTTGGTGCGCCTCCTCACGGTGGTCTGGCATACGGTCTCGACCGTTGGGTGTCTTTGTTTGCAGGATTCGATTCTATACGTGACTGTATTGCGTTCCCGAAGAATAATTCCGGACGTGATGTAATGTTGGACGCGCCCTCTGCTATCGACCAGACTCAACTTGATGAATTGAATTTGATCGTAGATTTGAAGGAGGGCGAGTGAAAGAATCTGTACGCATATTCCGTTTTATAGTCATCGGTACAATGAACGCTTTGATTATGGCGTTGGTTGTATGGTTAATGATGAAAGAAATATCATTTGACGGCGACTATATGGTGGCTAATATAACGGCGTATCTGATAGCTCAAATCCATAACTTTGTCTGGTGTAAGTACTGGATATTCCCCGTAGAAAACAAAAAGAATAGTCTCTGGAAACAGATACTACTCTTTTGCTCTGCTTTTGCAGTGGCTTACACCGCACAATTCTTATTTCTTATCCTGTTAGTAGAAGGATTGGACGTGAATGAATATCTGGCGCAATTCTCTGGGCTTGTTTATTTATGGAGGTGCCAATTTTTTGGCTAATAAAAAGATAACTTTCCAATAAGAAGTCCATTATACAGTATATAGAAAGGGCACAGAGTGAAATGTAAAATTAAAACTCTGTGCCCTTCGTTTTTTAATATACGACTATTGATTATATCTCAAACTCTAGTCCAGAAAGCGTTTAGTCAGTCCTTCGTATTCGTCAATCCGACGGTCACGCAAGAATGGCCACCAACGGCGTACATTTTCCGAACGTTCCATATCTATTTCGACGACCATATTCTCCGGACGGTCATTACCTGCTTGCGCTAAGAATTCTCCTTGCGGACCGACCACAAAGCTATTTCCCCAAAATAGGATACCGTTTGTCTGTCCGGAAGGATCAGGTTCGTGTCCTACACGGTTGACGGAGATAACAGGAAGTCCATTGGCAACGGCATGAGCGCGTTGTGAAATAATCCAGGCATTGAGTTGGCGGGCTTTCTCATCGTCCGTGTCACTACTTTCCCAGCCAATGGCGGTAGGATAAATTAAAAGTTCCGCACCTTTTAGTGCCATCAGGCGGGCAGCTTCCGGATACCATTGATCCCAGCATACTAATACTCCCAGTTTTCCTAAAGATGTCTGGATCGGTTCAAAACCGATATCTCCGGGAGTGAAATAGAACTTCTCGTAGTAGGCAGGATCATCAGGAATGTGCATTTTACGGTATTTTCCTGCAATGCTTCCGTCACGGTCAAAAACAACGGCGGTATTATGATAGAGCCCGGGAGCACGTTTCTCAAAAAGAGAGGTGACAAGAACCACTCTATTAGCTGCTGCCAGTTCCGAATAAAATCCGGTGGAAGGACCGGGAATCGGTTCGGCAAGATCGAACAAATTAGTATTCTCTGTCTGACAGAAATAAAGCGAATTATGTAATTCTTGAAGTACAATCAACTGTGCGCCATGAGCAGCACAAGCCTCAATACTTTTCGCAAGATTCATTAAATTCATTCGTATATCTGCGGTATTGGATTGCTGTATCAATCCTACTTTTATCTTTCTCATAATGACTGTTTATTTAATAACTCCTTGTGGATATTGCATAGTGACACAATGTAAAGAACCGTGTTGCTTGATAAGCGCACGGCAATCAATTCCTACTATCTCATGTTTGGGAAATGCTTGTTGCAGTACTTCACCTGCTTTCCGGTCGTTTGCCGGCTGGTTGTATGTAGGATAGAGAACGGCATCATTCATTATCAGAAAATTAGCGTATGTGGCAGGCAGACGTTCGCAATTTTCTTCTATCTTATCGACCATTGGCAAAGCTAACAGACGATAAGGTTCTCCTGCCAGCGTACGGAATGTCTTCAGTTGTTCTTCCATTGCGTGCAGTGCTTCGTAATGCTCATCCTCTTTATCGTCACATTTCACATAAGCAATGGTATTTGTAGAACAAAAACGTGCTAGAGTGTCGATATGGCTGTCAGTATCATCACCGGCCAGATAACCGTGGTCTAGCCAAAGCACCTTTTGCAGGTGGAAGGTTGATTTCAGGTATTCTTCTATCTCTACCTGGTTCAGTCGTCCGTTTCGTTGGGGAGAGAGCAGACATTCGGAAGTGGTGAGTAGAACACCCATACCGTCGCTTTCGATAGAACCTCCTTCAAGGACGAAACCGAGACGATTGACATAATGACCTTTTAATACTTCCGCTTCTACGGCGTGTCGGGTAATTCGATTATCCAAGTCGGAGGCAAACTTTAACCCCCAACCATTGAATGTGAAGTCGAGCAGGGAAGGGGTGCCGGTATCTATCATGGTGATAGCACCATGGTCACGCGCCCATGTGTCGTTGGTTTCACATTCCAAGAAACGGACGTTATCTATATTTACGCTTGAAGCGATCTGTTCTCTCACGGCTTCCGGTTCGGGAGTGACAATCAGGAGTAATTCACGTTCTGCTATTTCCCGGGCTATGTTTATAAAACACTCCTGTACTTCTGTCAGCATATATGCCCAGTCTGTACCGGCGTGTGGCCATGTTAACTGTATACCGCTCTGCATATGCCATTCGGCAGGCAAATGAGGAGCTCTCATTTCCACCTGTACGGTCATATTCTTTCCGAAATTTAATTGTAAATCCTTCTCCGAACCACTGGGGCTGGGGAGTCCAACCATAATTCCCATTAGACTAATCTATTTAAGTTTATATAAATTGTTTAATTTAACTCGGCCATACACGGTGTTAAGCCTTGGTTTCCTGTTTAGGCTTCCGGTCAAAAACGGATTCTTGGAGGATGCACTTACAGGAATTGCCATAACCATTTTGCAGTCTTTCAGCCAGTTCAGGCGTTGTGCTGCCAATCCGGCAGAGAACATGACGCGTGTGTCTACGCGCATATCGGCTGCTGTGGCGCACGCGGAACCTATTGCGATACCTACATCTATGCTGTTCAATGCGCAAGGGAACTCCTTCCATACGCCCGGCACAGGTTGTAAATCCACAATGGCCACAATTCAAGCCCTGCGCTTGCTCGCGCGTTCCTATTAATATAACACATTCGGCATTTAAGATGTTGTCAGCGTCACGAAGGAAAAATTTCATTCCGTGCTCTTCAACCATAGCTATCATAGTGTCGGATAGTTGTTTAATCTCTTCATCAGTGATTAGGGCCACTTCAATAATATCAATTCCCTTTTCCCTTCGGAGCAGTGCGCGCAGCCGTCATCATCTGGCGTGCTACCTGCAATATATGCTCGTGACGGGCATCTCTTTCGTTTAGTAATCGGTAAATAATTTTATTATCATTTTCTAATACCCAGTTTTGAGTATCAGATTGAAATTTCCATTCCAACTTTAATATATCCTTACCTAAGTTTTCAGCTAATAGTTGCTTTGTCTTATCAAGCACTAGCATTGTCGTCATTTGGCGTATTGCCATAGGTCAACATAGTCCTTGATTTCCAATACCTTTCCTTTATTATCAAGAACGAATGTAATTTCACCTGATTCTACTTTTTAAACCTGTACTGTTTGGATTTTATATTATGAACCAATGATACAGCTATAAATGCATCAGGGGCTTCTGATATTTCAAAAATATTGGTCAAACACTCCTCTGCTATCAAGAAGTTTTATACAACCGCGAAGTGTGTCTGTTTTTTGCTCCTCCATTTTCAATTTTATGGGATAACGTGCGTCTTGCACAATTAAGATCCATTCAATAGGTTCATGAATGAGAGTATCCGATAATGATACTGCATTGAAAAACTCCTTGATACAGTTTTTTGACCATTCAACTAATTGATGTTGTTCCGTTTGAGAACTTTCCGTATTTTGTCCTAAAACATTTGTTGTAAAACATAAAAAGCAGGAATAAAAAATATACTTTCATAAACAATAATATTAAAGCATGACAAATTCTATATCAATAAAAATTGGTAAATAATAGCTTGTACTGTTCCTCTGCACTTTACTAATAGAGAAATATCCGTAGGAAACTTCTTTAACTTTTTCCTTTGGGAGATATTATGAATACGCTGTGCTTTGTTTGCTTATATCCATCTCTTCCTTCTATTATATATTTATGCTCAATACATAATGCTGCGTGTATCCAGTTAGGATGAAAATCAGCAACTTGTTTAATAGAAGAAAATGTAAAATCCAACGCATCAAAGACTTTTCGTTCTAAAGTTAATTTTGTATATAGTGTCCATTCTATAGGAATATATTTTTTTGTGAGTTATTCAGATTTTCTGAAATATGTTTTCTTACTATATCCTCTCCCCCATATTATAAGCTCCTCGTTATTACTATTTCTTAATGGACCTTGTATCATACCTGTAATTTGTTCTATCCCTGTATAATCTTCTCCATCAATACGATTGACAAAATTTGTAATATTCCCTTTTTGTCAAATTCATGTTTAATAATGAGATTCACAACCTTTTTTATTGATTATTTTGAATGTGTGAAAGGCGCAATGTATTCCATTCAACGGAAGGTATATGAAAAGTGCTATACGTAGTTGTATGACCTAAATCATCAGTATAACCACTTCCTTCCCATTTTAATGCTATATATTCTTCATTATTGTTACAAATTGTTTTTAATATATTCTTTTGTTTTTGCCTTAATCCAGTTTGTCTTTTGTTCTTCACTTGCATTGGGATTGAATTCAGGAGATAATCTTTCTGAAAAAGAAACACCCCAGATGATTAGTAATCTATTATAACTATGATACTAAATAAAATGAACTTATCAGAATTATTCATGAGAATGAATATGTTTAGATAATAGAATAAAGTATTGCTGTAAATATGATTCCGACTAATGTACCTATCAAAGCAGATTTTGTTTTTCCTTCATGGCGATTCCATGAAGTAAAGCACAAAATCAGACCAATCAGTGGTATTAAGAAGCTGACGAACAGATAACTTTAGACTAATTTCGTTATTATTAGATGGGATGTTATTTTTGTGTGAACAACCACAGAATGGACAGTTTGAAGCACTATCTGATATTTGCTTCCGCAATCTTTACAATAAATTAAGGACATATTTTTTACAATTGAGAGTTATGGAATTTTGTGAATAATTTAGTGTAGGCTCATTACTTTATCATAAGTAATAAGCTCCTTATAACATTTTGGGGACATTTGAATATAACGTCCGGTTTAGAAGGAGCTTCTATCACATTCTTACAAAAGGGACATTCAACCATTGAAGAATCAATCTTTTTTATTTTGCATTATTGTTTTCCATATAATCAAAGTTTATATTTGTTTTTATGTGGTATCATATTCGGGAATGACTTTTTAATTTGTCTTAATTCGTTGCAAGTTTCCTCGGGATATATGGGAACATATTCGGGAATTTATTATACCTTTGCCGCATAACCGAAAAAAACAACGCAGATGAAAGTTACCGTCTATCTGAAAAAGTGCTCCCCAGACACCTCGAACATCTGCTTCCGGGTACGGGAGAAGAACGTGGACATAAAGGTCGTTTCCCCCACTTGAAGTGCAGGACAAGTACTGGGACACCGACAGCCTATGTTACAGGCGAACGACGGCTGTGCCTGCCGCCGAGCAGAAACGTTTGCCGGAACAGATCGCCGCCATCATCGAGAGAGCGGAAAAGACCTTCTCGGAGAAGGCGGACAGCCGGTGGATGAGACAGGTCATCGAGGATGTGCTGTACCCAGCCCGGGCATTCGAGCGGGACCACTCGAACCTTCTCGCCCGTGTCCACGAGTATTTGGAGAAGTTCGACGGTGCGGAAAGGACGAAGGAGCATATCGTCCGTTTCGAGCGCAAGATGACCCGCTACCACGACTACCGCCGGAAGATACTGGGCGAGGCGGACTTCACCCTTTTCGTGGAAACCGTCACGCTGGAGCAGATGAACGCTTTCCGGGATTATGTGGTGAACGAACATCTGCTGCGGCAGGAATATCCAGACTTCTACGCTCCCCGCACGCTCATCAACCACCGTCCCAGGTCACTCTCCGGCACGACCGTCATCAACACCATGAACCTTTTCTGCACGTTCCTGCACTGGTGCAAGAGAATGAAGTATTCCGACAACGAAGTCTATGTGTCTATGGATGCAAGGAGCCGACCTACGGCGACCCGTTCTACCTCACATCGGAAGAGAGGAATGTCCTGTACGACGCGGACCTGAGCGACTGCCCGAAACTGGCTGTCATCCGGGACATTTTCGTGTTCCACTGCTATGTCGGTTGCCGCGTGGGTGACCTTTACCGTCTCACGAGGACAACATCAAGGACGGCTTTCTGGAATACATGCCGCAGAAGACAAAAAGTGCCAGGCAAAGACCGTCAGGTGCCGCTGCACGAGAAGGCGTTGAAGATACTGGAACGGTATGATGCGGGTGCCGACAGGCTGTTCCCTGTTCAGGCAGATACACACCTACAACCTCGGCATACGGGAACTGCTGAAACGCTGCGGCATAGACCGTATGGTGACCATCCTTGACACGCACGGCTACAACACCGTGCAGAAACCCTTGTACGAGGTGGCCACCAGCCACACGGCACGCAAGACCTTCGTGGGCAACCTTTACACGCAGGTTCCCGACCCAAATCTCATCGCCTCCATGTCTGGGCACGTGGAGGGCAGCCGGGCGTTCAGCCGCTACCGTACGATAGACGATGACATGAAGCGCAGGCTTGTGGAAATGATAGACTAAATCGGAAAGGAGGATATATATGAAAGTGACCGCATTCATCCGGAAGACCGCCGCCAAGAACAACATCACGGACCAGGCACGTGTCTATTTCCGTGTACGTGACATCGGCGGCGTGGACATCAAGGCAGCGAGCGAACTGTCCATCAACCCCAACCACTGGAGCCCGGAACGGCAGGGCTACAAGCCCCGCGTGGCACTGGTGTCGGAGGAGAAGAAGATGGCCTTCGACAAGGACGTGCAGCAGATTACCCACCTCATCACGAAAGAGTACCACCGTGGCGTGGACGGCAACTGGCTCAAGGGGCTGATAGAGGAATACCACCATCCCAACATCAACGCGAGGGGCGGCAACAAGGCCGACGAGTACCTGCTCTCGTACCAGATACGGAAATACATCGACGAGACCCCGCTTGCGGACGAAAGCCGCAAGCACCACCTCGACAATCTCAACAAGGTGCTGCGCTACGAGCGTTTCCGGCACGAGGTGTTGCACCAGAGAGGCTTCCGCCTGTGCATAGACACCGTAACGGCTGACGACATCCGGGACTTCAAGCTGTGGATGCAGGAGGAACACAAATATGTGGCCATGTATCCCGTATTCTATCGGAACGAGAAACTTCGCGATGTGGGGCAGAGGCGTTCCGAGAACAGCATGTCTGGATCGCTCTACCGCATCCGCACCGTTGTCAAGTGGTGCATCAAGCGCGGGCTGACAAGGAACAACCCTTTCGACCAGTACCAGATTGCCCGTCCGATGTACGGTGACCCCTTTTACCTGACCCTCGAAGAGCGGGACAAGGTGTACTATGCCGACCTGAGCGGCATGGGACCGACCTACCCGGTCTATCGCGACATCTTCATGTTCCAGTGCCTGATAGGATGCCGCGTGAGCGACCTGAACAGGCTGACCAAGGCCAACATCGTGGACGGCTTCGTGGAGTATATCCCGCAGAAGACGAAGATGGAACATGCCAATACAGTGCGTGTGCCGCTCAACCAAAAGGCACGGGACATACTGGAACGCTACAAGGATCTGGAGAACGCTCTGCTCCCCCGGTTCTCGCATTTTGGCTACAACAAGAAGATAAAGGAGATACTCAAGTACGTGGGCATCGACCGAAAGGTCATAGTCCTCGACCCCAAGACAAGGGAGGATGTGGCAAGACCTTTATACGAGGTCGCATCTACCCATACGGCACGCAAGACCTTCATTGGCAATCTATACAGACAGGTCAAGGACCCGAACCTGATTGCCTCCATGTCGGGACATTCGGAGGGCAGCCGGGCTTTCGCGCGGTACCGCAAGATTGACGACGAGATGAAGAAGGAGCTGGTAAACCTTCTGGACTGACAGTCTCTCTTTTCCACTTATCCTTTTATATCAACCTGTAATAATACAATATGAATATGGACGGGCAGAAACAGACATACGAACAGTTCATGGCGGACATCTTCCAGTGGAAGGACACGCACAGGGAGGAATACCGCCGCTTTGCGAAAATGATGGCGGACGGTAACGAGATGCAGTACCTCGCCGTATGCCGTGCCATATTCAAACAGCTGCCCGGAATCAAAAAGGAATGGCAGATGTCATGGTGCGACGACAGCACGGACGCTTTCAGGAACATCGGCCTGCATTTCAAGGATAACGCTGTACCGGGGCAGATCGTGGAGCTGTACAGGAAACAAAGGGAAGAGGATGCAACCACTCCTCCGTCTTCCTTCTGGGGCAAGGTCAAGTCCTTTTTTAGAGACATGTCCGGGCATGTCACTCTATCTGCTCCACTTGTATTGAGCTGGCTGTATTACGGCAAGAGTTTCGAGGCAATGGTGGACATGGTTAGCAGGCAGGCGGGACATCCCAAGGCGGGGAATGCCGAGCGGATGGGCTGTTCCATTGTCGTTCGCCAGATTATCGAAGTGTCCATAAAGAACGGCTTCCGCACAAAGGAGGACTGGGACAAACATTTCGCCATGAAAGGCGCAATCGAGAAAGGCAGCATCGGAGAATGGGCATTGCAGTCCGTAAAGGACGGGATGGGTGATAGTGATGCCGATACCGGAAATAACTCGACAGAAGCGGCAGACTCCGGCAACGGCACGGCACCGCAGACACAGCGGACAGCAGGAAAGAAGAAGATACAGGAACGGCCTCTCGCGGATTATCTCAAATGCGAAAAGAAGGAGGCTGTCATGCAATGTATCCGCTGTTTCGTGTCCATCAACACGAGCGCAGTCCATCAGGCACTCCGTTCTATGTGCTGAAAGACCTGCAGCTGGTGGCCGGGATGCACGCCGCCAAGGAGTACAGCGTGGGCATGTCGTTGCAGTTTCCCGACCTTCCCTCCCTGAAAAGCGAGAGCGCCATACGCCAGGCGGTCGGCTTCCTGAAGACGGCAAAGCATGTCATCAAGGACGGGAAAGACCAGATGGCATTTCTTATCGAGAGCGACGAGAACCGGGAACTGTTCCGGTCACTGGCGCAGGAAATCAATGAAATTATCGCTAATGATGAAGCAGGGACTATCGCCGGATAAGGCAAAATAAGCCGTTTTACATGGTCATGCAGACTTGAATGGTCATGACAATTCAAGACAAGGCATTATATATCAATCCGTTTCAATCCGCATATACTTTTTGCACCGTCAACCTTTTTCCCCGAAGGTCGGCGGTGCTTCTTTTTATAAGCCATCGGAAGCGGGGCATCAGGGAATTTTTTGAAGATGGTCATCACAAAATTCAAAAACCGATATTTATGATAACCATAGAAAGTCTGGTCGAACAGGGCGCGAACGTGAAGCTGGAAGTCACGCCCACCGACCTTAAGATGTTTGCCGAATCCATCGTGCAGCGCACGATAGCGGCCCGGCAGGAAGAGCTGGATGCGGAGATGCAGCGTGCGGCGGAAGAGACGTGGCTCAACACGAAACAGGTCCGTGAACTGCTCAACGTGTGCGACGGCACGAGGCCGGACTGGGCAGGACACCGCCGCTGGAGGCGGCATACCGTCCCATACGGAAACACGACTATGCCCTGTTCAAGGCGTATGAGACGGAACTGGAGGTATGGAAAGCCGCCGGGGAAAACGGGAAGAAGCCGTGCTGGTGGCGTACCGTCGTGTCCGACTTCACCCCCGAATCGCTCCTGCTGACACACAACAACAATCCCCGCAGCGTGGCCATCCTGGTGGACGAGATCATGGGCATGTTCAACTCCGCCAACCGCTACGCAACGGACAGCTCATCGAGCAGCTGCTCACGGCATGGAGCGGCGGGGCGCTGGACGTGACAAGGGTGAGCAGTACAATACCGATCCACATAGAACAGCCGTGCATCAATATCGTCGGAACTACTCAAACCAAGCGTGTACATGAACTGCTGACGAAAGGTTTCGAGGATAACGGACTGCTCGACCGCTTCCTGTTCGTGCTGCCCAAGTCTTGGAAAAATGTCGAAATGGACTGATTGGGATGATGGCGGAGTGGGACAGGGCGAAGTTTCTGCCGGCGGCACGATGGGAGCAGATACTTTCAAAGGTTCTTGCCCTTGACTATGACACATCGGGGAGGAAGAAAGGATGCCCCATGTGCTGTCCATGGACAGGGAGGCTAAAGAGTATTTCTACTCATGGTGGAACAGGAAGGTGGAACGCATCAACCTGATAGAGACGATGCCGAGGTGGACAGCCGTGAGATGAAGCACCCGGCGCAGGTGGCACGGCTGGCTCTGCTCATGCAGGTGCTGCGGTATGCATCCGGCGAGGGCAACCTGCAGTCTGTGGACACGGCACCGGTAAAGGCCGCCATCCGGCTGAACGGCTATTTCGAGGACTCATACTGCCGCATCCGCTCCTTTTCGTGGCGGATTTGCAGGGTGATGAACTACTTCCTCGAAGGAGTTAAAAGTTTATGTATGGGAGAAAGCCAAGACCGGGCTGGCAGAAAATCCGAACGGCAATGTGTGTGCCGGCAAGATTAGCAGGGACAATGCAGAGACGCACCGGGTCAAGGAACCTTAACCAAGCCGCTGGGTGCATTCGGTAAGGAAGGTGCAGGACTCCGCATGAAGCAATGCCTGTGCCTGTTCCCCGTGTCGGACACTTCCTCCACCATATCCTCCAAGCCTGTAGCCATTGTCGAGAGCGAGAAGGACGGCGGGCACTCGTAGCTGCCCATTTCATGTCTGACTTCATCTGGCTTTGCCACACCGGAGGAATGCACGGGGTGCTTCAACAGCGAGGTCATGCAGGTATTATGGTCGGGGTCATCCTCTTCCCGACCTTAAGGCGACAGAGGGAATGGGAGGCAACGGCTGCCGATGCTGGGGATCCGTCTGCAGGCGTGCCACCTGCTCCGACCTGTTGGAGAAGATTGCGACCGACGGACAGCGCAGTTGGGACTGGACATAGCCGACTTCCTGCTGATGGAGGACACGCCGCAGATGATCCTTGCAGAATGATAGAACGCAATCCCGTGTTGCAGACCTTTCATCGATACCTTCGGACTTGAACCGGATGCTGGGAGGGCGGAATGACGTAAAAGCAGCGTGAAGGTCCGCGGCGGGTTAAAAACCTTATTGAAGAGCCACCGCCTCTGCTCCGCGTCCGGCAATCAAAAAGCCCATAAGCCGAAAAGATGTTGTTCAAAGCCAGGTATATGCCTCTCCGACAATAGGACGGGATTTTACAACAAACAATCAATCATAAAACGAAGGATATAGGTAATACAGCGGTCTGTCACCTGACAGCGGCGAATGACAACGGAATGTCATGCCATATAGAAAGGAAAGATGCCAAGGGAAAGAAATATGTCCCGGACAATGCAGATGCAGGCAGGACGCATCGCCAGGGCTGGTCAGGTTTCCGGAAGGAGTGTCAAGCACGCCGAGGGCGATACAGCACCGCACGCATCGACACCGCCGGGTTGCGCCGCAAGGTCGGCAAGAACCAGACAAAAGCCATCCGTGTCATCTGACCAGGAACACATGGGCTCAGATGATGGAGATTGCCAATGGCGGCAGGCTGGACAGTTGGATTGATGCCAACCTCAAATGGCTAAGAGACTTTTGAAGCAAAGAACCTTATCGTGCGTGCTGCACATGGACGAAAAACGCCACACCTACGCCACCGTCGTTCCCCATTGTCGCCGGGGAGCGCGTCCGCAGGAAAGCGGGAGGGGGCGAGGAAATATGAAACGAAATCCGGTCCCCGTCTGTCTGCAGACGATGTGATGCGGCGCACCAAACTGCATGAATACCAGAACAGCTATGCAGCGGCCATGGAACCATTCGGGCTGCAACGGGGTATCGTCGGTTCCACGGCAACATCAGGCCAACTCGGCCCAGGCAGCAGGTAATCCGGCAAAAGAGACATACCGCAGCAAAACGAAGATAGTTGATTGATAGTAAACATATTTATTGTAGATTCTTATCCGTGCTTGCAAGCCTTTTCAATATTTTATGTACTTTTGTAGTCAAAAACTGACAATTCTTCACCGGAAAAGTCAGCGAAAAATGATGACTATTTAGTTTACAAAAATAATTTTTTTTGCAATGGGTGGACTTTTAGCATTCAGAGTAGGAAATTTTGATACAACTGCAGAGCGTGAGCAGTTTCGGTTTCTCTGTGAGCGACTTAAAGCTCACTATGAGGATTCGAATGAATTCTGTGTGTTCGCAGGCAACTATAATATTGGATGCGAGTTAGATGCTCTCTTTATAAAGAAAGACGCTATTATTTCTATAGAATTCAAAAATTATGGGGGTAAAGTCGTTGCCAATGAAAAATGGAGAATGGACATGCAATGGTAAAATTATTAAGGGAGGCTCGAGAAAAACAGTCCTCCAACAAGCACGAATAAACCATTCGATAGTTAAGAAAGAACTTAAAGTCTTGGGGGTTGAAAAGAATCAAATCAAGGATGTCCCCCATCTTATTATATTTCATCAACCTATTGAATTGGAAAACAATTTAAGTGCCACCAACAAGTCTTGGCTTCACATTACTGATAGTGAACATTTCATTGAAAAGTTGGATGACATCACTTGTCCTCATACCGACCTTGATCCACTCAGGAATTGTTAATCTTACGGAAACTCTCAACCTAAATCCCTTCTACCTGACGGAATTCAGCAATGCTACTTATGATAAACCAGTAGAGCCAATTGAGAAAATAGAGTTGTTCGAAGATATAAAGAAGTACGAGCCCCACACTGAAGAGAAGGAAAAGAGGACGTGCCAAACTTTGAATCTTTTGTAATCGAAGACGAAAATAGTATAGTACTTTTTTGAATTTTGTAAAAAAGGTAATAAAATCATCGCTTAAGCTCGATAATTTTACTGTCATGGTGCTTGATGGCAAAAGGGCATCTTCATCTTTTTTTGCTGCATACGGAATAAAAATTAACTCGAGAATATGTTGTGATAATAAGTGCAGATGGCATAGACGAATATTGTTCAAAACTAACAAGATTCACTAATCATGATGTTAAAGCCGTTTTGCCTTCTACAATCTTTTGGGAAGAAGGTAAGGAACTTGTAGTTGAAGATGACAGCTCGTTTAGTGTTGTCGAAGAGCATCAATCAAAAGAACTATCAAATACTAATTCGAACGTTTCTTTCCGGAAGTCAAAGACAATCCTGCCACATTGGCTTGACAAAAAGATCTTCAACGACCACCGAGCTATTTATGCCCCAGAACATGAACGTTATGAGTATAATCTTGATCTCAACGAAGAAGAACTTAAAGTCTATCTTGGTACTTACTTTCCTCGCAGTTATGCAGAGATGTTTTGTGTTGTTGATAATCTTATGCAAAATAAACATCTGAAGGAAATGTTGGAACGGGATAAGATTAACGTATTGGATTGCGGTTGCGGTACAGGTGGTGAAATTCTCGGCTTTATTACAGCAATTGGAAAGCATTTAACACATGCAAAAATAAACATCACAGCAATAGACGGTAATGATGGTGCTTTAGTCATACTCAAGGATTTGATAGAGAGTAATCCAAATAAAAAAGTACAAGTCGAACTGAGTATATTAAACCAGACGTTAAACAATGGTGAAGACGTGGAAAATCTTGCATTCGGCGAGAAAAATTTTCATTTCATCCTTTGTGATAAGATTGTTTGTGAGTTGATTTCGAAAGAAGTGCTACCAATCAATGCATACGCAATAATGGCAAAGAAGCTTGCGACCTATCTTCATGAAAACGGTTTGCTGATAATGCTTGATGTAACAACTAAAGACGAACATTCAGGATATTTCTATCCTCAGTTAATGAATAGCTCAATAAATGACTATGTTCGTGAAAGCAGAACCATAGAGACGCTTCTGCCGTTGTCATGCGCTTGTTATTACGAGTGTAGAGACCTTTGTTTTATGCAGCAAACATTTAGCGTAAGTCACTCCCATAAATCAAATGACGAAAGCCGAGTGTGTTATCGAGTGCTATGTAGGAAACCTCTTAAAACAACTATCATGCAAGAGATAGAAATAGAAAACTTTGCCCATGTCATACACCCCACTAAATATAAGCAAAATGACGATTCGGCGATTTGCAGCCGATCTAAGAACAATAAAATAACAATTGATAGTTTCAACATAAATCTATAAATTTAATCATGGCTAAAAGAAGTTTTTACGTTAAAGACTCAGAACTTGATGATTATCAAGTAAAGGTAATCAACAAGAAGACGGACAATTCATACATAGTTAAGGGTTGTGCTGGTAGCGGAAAGTCCATTCTTGCCTTGTGGAAGGCAAAACAAATACAGGATGAGCACAAGGGCACCTATCTTTACATTGTGTTCACTAAAGCACTCATGCAATATATGGCTGATGGCATTTCACAGGTGGGCATTCCACAACGGAATGTTGACTATCATTGGCATTGGCAGAATAAAGCTGGATGTCCAAGTGCTGATTATATTATTGTGGATGAAGCACAAGATTTTTCCAAAGAGGATATAGAACTATTCCGTTCTAAGGCAAAGAAAAGCATTATTGTTGTATGGTGATTCGGCTCAACAACTTTATACTTTTATTAAAGATAAGCAAACTGTTTCAATGGAGGATATACAGTATTTTACAAAGTTCCCTGTTGAACAACTTGTGTTCAATCACCGATTACCAAAAAAAAAATAGCTCGTTTTTTGAAAAACCAAAAGCTCAATATCTAAATTCGGAAAGTGATGAACTTGAAGAACGTTGCACTGAAGAGGGTGTTGAAAAACCAAAGATCATCAAATACAATAACATTACAGAACAGTATGACGCTATCATTTCGCTTATTCAAAACAAAAAATATGGAGGATGTCGGTATTCTGTTTAGACACAATGATGAGGTAGAACACGCATATGAATATTTCAAGAATCATGGTGTAAACGTTGAAGCTAAGTTTGGAACGTTTATGGATCTGGATTTTTCTTCGGACAATCCAAAGATGATGACATACCATAGTTCTAAAGGACTTCAATTTGAACATGTTTTTATTCCCGAATGTACTGTTGAGGATGATGATAACCGGAATCCATTGTATGTGGCAGTAACGAGAACCTATCGTGCTTTTGTATATCATGCACTCAGGCAATCTTTCCAGTCTTTTGATGATATTCCCTACTTCACTTTATGATACGAGTCTTGCAAGTGGTTCAAAATTAACATTATAAGGCTTATTAACTCCTAAAAAACAAGGATAATTATGAGATTATATATACCAACCTGTACTCTGAATTTCAATAATATATTGTCTTCTGAGTCAATTTCATATTTTAGGATTTTACGCAAGACGTGGTTTTGGTAACAAACGCTTCTATCCTGTTTTCGCGAACGACAAGGAGCAAGTAATTTTATTGTATAGCAAATATCCAAGGTTCAAAGTTGAAGAAAATGACCTTGAAAACTATCCTATGGTTATCGAGATAGAATCTGAAGATTATAAAGAAGGATTCTTTGAAAAGGCTAAGGAACATGATGGAGTAGATACCTATCTCTGCTATCATACCATTAACCTCAACCCTTTCCATTGTCGTATTTATTTCAATAGTTATCAAGAGCGTCAGGGAGTCCTGGTAAAGGCAGAACAAAGTCTTGAGAATAAGTTCTATAAACTTTACGATGCCAATATCAATGTTAAACCAGAGGAGAAAAAAACATTTTTGGGTGTTGCCAAAGACCTATTCACTCAATCTGAAAAAGATGATTTCTTATGGAACTCTTCATATGCAAATTGCAAGATAAAGGATGAATCTATAGATGTTGGTAGAGACGTTCTGCTAGACAAAAAATTAAAGGTTTCATTTATTGCTACCTAATAGGTGCTAATAGTTCGGTCAGCAACGAGATTGGCAGATTGAAAGCTTTATCGCGAAAACTTCGTAACACACTTTCTGCTGTTGTAAATTCTCCTGATAAAAGACCTACTCAAGCACAAGACGATGCTATCTTGAATGGAATCAGAGAATTTAACGAAAATCTATTCCTCAATGGATGAAGATACTATTTGGAACAAAAATTTGTTAGAGTTAAAATTGTCAGACAATCCTCAAGGCCTTTCTGCAAAAGATGCCAAGAATCTTTTGCAACATTGGGGTGTTTATGACACATTCTGTAACAAACTTCATCTTCGTAGAGTTTATGATGCAAACGATTTGTGGAGTTGTTTAGAGTATGCTTCCCCAGAGGCGTTTACTCGTGTCACAGACAGTATGAATAGAGCTGTTCGTAAATTGGAAGCAAAAGAAAATGCTCAACGTGAGAAGTATGCTATTGAGTCATTGCTGAATGTTGATGATGATCTTTCTTTGCATATTTTGGACACATCTTACCAAAGTTCTTTCTACAGGGAACTTATTTGCTCCCAATTTAAGGCAGAGTACAAATCTGTAATGGAAAAGAATGGTGTAGAGGAGCCTTTGGCACAAGCATATAATGGAGGTATGATTCTAAAGAATATGCTTGGAGATAAATGGGACTCAAATCCTGCATCTGCTTATGTTGGAGCATTACTTAATCATTTTCAGGAGAACACCGCCTTTGATCTATTTGCTATTGATAATGATGTACTTTCATCATTTGCTGCATTCTGTCAAAAGGGTGATAACATTGACCGTTTGGTAGAGTACCTTGTACAAACGGGATTCTGTAATTATAAATTAGCTTATGGCATTTATGGTGCCACAAGAGGTTTTGCGTCTCTGCCTAAGACCTTTACATCCATACTGATTAATGGCAATAAGGATTATTATCAGTCATTTGCAAGTAATGTTTGGCGAATGCTTAATGGAGTAGAAATAAAAGATGCTGTCTTGCCAAAAAACGAGCACGAATGCTTCGGTTATTGTGGAAAGTCAGTTGGGATCAAAGATCATTGAGAATATAAATAATGTAGAGTCAAAAGTTGTTGGGGTGGTAAATAAGGATGTTGAATTTGAAAATGCCGTACAAAGTCCTAAAACTTTCATGTATATATTAGAAAACATTCCTAATTTTACACGCACAAAAAGCATATAAGAATCTTCTTCAAGCAAATTTTGCGGGAGATATTGGAGATTATACTCCAGAAGAATTCAAAGAAAAAAATATATCAAACAATCGGGCAGAAAGGGATCTGAAGGCTCAGAAAAGACAAAATTGATATTGCAATTAAATTAGAAGCAAAGCGACAGGATCCCGAGGCTTTCTTATGTATACTTGATAACTACTTTCCAGATCAGTCATCTAATGCATACAAGAAAATTGCCGCCCTTATAAAGACTAATGGCATTTCAACTTCTAAGCTATCTACGCAAACTCCCGTAACAGAGAATAGATTTACTATTTCTGGCGCTTCAGAAGGACAACGTAAGCTCCGTCCTGTCAATGCGACTTCAGCTAATTTTGTTGATGATATCAATGCCAGTAATTTCATATTGTCTAGATCTTATCTTCCAAAAGAAGTTCGTGATGTCTTAGCAAAAAAAATAATCTCTTTCCAGAAGGATTATGCTCCCAATGGTTATTATTATGGTCGGGAAGATAGTCCTCGAACAAATAATAATACGATAAAGCATTTTATCAATAAATGTACATTTACAAAAGGAAATAATCCTTCATGGATACCTTCAACAATGGAGAATAAGGCTTTGTTAGAAAAAGACTTAAACAAGAATTATACGATAGATATGCCAACAGATAAGATACTTATCACGAACGATGCTGGCGAGCAAGTTGAAGCTACTGCCCTGTTATCATTTCAGCAAGTCGTTCTACAGATATACCAGCTTTTTTATGCCAAATGGTTCTTCAATCGCTTGTAAAGGTTATTGCGCTTGGTACAATCCTTTTAACCAGCAAAAAATGTATATCTCTTTCAAGAATTGCAAAGTGATAGTATTTTTGGACAAAGAATCCAAAACCTATTCTACCTTATTTGCATATCCTTGATGAAATGAGAATACACTATTATTTCCAAGTTACATTGAATGATTATGTTAATGAAAGATTTGAACCTAATGTGGCATCTGTTGAAGAAAGAGTCGAAACATTTAGGCAATTATCTCAAATGATAGGTAAAGAGAGAGTGATATGGGAGATTTGATCCACTTATAATCACATTATCTATAAGTCCAAGAGAATTGCTTAAAAGAATATGGAATGTTGGCAATAAACTGAAAGGATATACTGATAAGCTGGTTTTCAGTTTTATAGATGTAAAAGCATATCGAAAAGTTCAAAATAATCTCGTAAAAGAAACCACATTCTTTACGAAAGAGGATGTTGAAAATGCAGAAGCAAACCATGCTCAGCGAATAGAAATTGTTGAAGGTCTTCAGAAAAAATCCGATTCATTTGGGAAGAACAAGGATGGAATGTTGAAATGGCAACTTGTGCTGAAGATATAGATTTAGAGTCCTATGGCATAGAACATAATCGTTGTATTGATGGAGAACTCATGAAAGGCATATTCTCTGATGACAAGGGAATTAGTTTATTATCTTCATACATTGAAATGGCCGGAAAGAGATATGTTTGGAGAACTTCCGCCAATCCCGCAGAAGACGAAAAATGTAAAAGATTCCGGTCAGCGCAAGGTTTGCGGATGTATGGTGAGTAAAGATATTGAATGTATAATACTTGTCGCCATTTCTGTGTCTACTGCTATGCCAATACAAGTAAAGAATGCGTCATCCGAAATGCTGAGAAACATAATGATGAAAGTGAAAGTATAATTGGATAATTATGCAAGAGTCAGAAATACAACAATATCTCCTTCGCAACTATCCACAGGAAAATGCACACTGCGAGTGGAAGGAGTTTAAGAATTTGAAGAACTCATTCTGCGGGGGACGAAAAAAGATGATGTCATCTCGTATGTGTCTGCCATTGCCAATATGGAAGGTGGACACTTGGTGATTGGTGTGCACGACAAAACATTGGATATTGTCGGAACGGACACATACAATTATGATAGGCAGAAGGCGATACTGCGACTGACAGAAAGATGCGTAAATCTTTCAACAGAAGGTCTAGATATAGATGAGTTTGTCACAGATGATACCAACCGTAAAGTATGGGTTATCCATATTCCTAAACATCTACCTAAGCGACCTGTGTTTGCCCATAATAAGGCGTGGCAGCGAATTGAGGATTCTCTCCGTCCGGCGGTTGCACAAGTGACTTGGACAAGACGGGATGAAAAAGCAGGAGGTTGTGGATTACGAACACTTCACCGTGCCATTTATATTAACCGTAGATGAGATTTTGTCAAAAATTGAAAATCTGACAATGCGTGAAATGCCGGGAGGCACGCTCTTCCCTGACACTATGAAGCAATACGATGACTATACCATCCGCGAAGCTCTTCATAACTGCATTGCGCATCAAGACTATACGATGCAACAGAGAATCAATTTCGTGGAAAATCCAACTTACCTTTTTTATTACTCCAATGCAGGGAGTTTCATTCCTGGCACGTTGGAGAAATGCTTTAACGAATGAAGAACCTCAAGCATATTTCCGCAATGAATGTCTTTGCAGGGCAATGGTTGATTTCAATATGATAGATACAGTAAGTAGAGGTATAAAGAAGATGTTCAATGAGCAGTGGCGTCGTCACTTCCCAATGCCTGATTATGAAATTGACGCCAAAAACAGAAAAGTATCGGTACGCATTTATGGCAATGAGATAAATGAACAGTATACCAACTTGCTCAAAACAAACAAATCATTGACCTTGTAGGATTGCATATCATTAGATGCCATCAAAAGGGCAGAACCATTCACGAGGACATTGCACAGGATTTATTGAACAGACGTTAAGTACCGATAAGATTCCGTGGTTTTTGAAAGAATAGTTATAACGGGAAGATTATGACGGTTTATCCCAATTATAGCGGAAATAATGAACGATAATGAAACTGATTAAGTCATGTCAAATTCGTAAAATGAAGAAGTATGTTATTAGGGAGAAAGAATAAAAGAGAACAGAAATCAATGGAGTGCTGCAAAGACAATTGGCTGCTCTGCTTGAGATAGATACTCCGATGTTCAGCAAAATAGAGCGTGGACAGACGAGCTAAACGAACACAAGTGATACAATTGGCAGAATATTTCAAGGTAGATAAGAATGAACTTCTCACTCTGTGGTTAGCAGACAAAGTATTAGATGCGGTAGAGGATGAAGACGAATTAAAACACAATGCGATAGAGGTTGCACAGAAAAAAATAGGCTAACATTTACAATTATCGGGAACTATATGGTATCATAACTATAGTTCCCGATAAATATATTTGGTTTTCAACACAATAACAAA
>VOFI01001926.1_pt1 | contig 24518 bp, 48 predicted proteins | sample 5384131 | NCBI WGS metagenome assembly VOFI01 (sample SAMN12384728, study PRJNA508395) | human gut metagenome | isolation source: healthy gut H | host: Homo sapiens | reverse complement strand
CCAGTTACGTATTGCTCACCAGGTCCCGTGCCGAACACCTCCACGCGCGAAAAGCCGCCGCGATTATGCGAATCGCATGAGCCAAGCGTTCATCGAGCGCCGGTCGCTTCGAGCAGACGCAAGAAGCATCGCTGTCGCGGCGATTCTCGGCGTCGTCGCACTGGCGCTGTCGCGGGTCGGCGGCGTGGTTCGTGTTCGTCGGCGGCATCGACGACCGCCTCCCCGATAGACGACCCCGCTCTTTCCGCCGTGCTGGCCGACGCTCGCTTCCGAGGGGGCCGCCTATACGCTTCTGTGCGCCTCCTACGACGACGGCGACCAAGGCGCTGGTCCCGATGTCGCCTTTCCTGGTGCGCACGGACGCCTCTTCGGCATCCGCGTCGGTTTTGGTGATTCCGGCAATACGAAGGCGACGCTTTCGGATCGCCAGGCGCATCGTCTCGGCGAGGCGGAGACGGTCGGCGGAGATGCTGAGGTCGTCGCGGCGGTCGAGGAGCTTTCCGGGTGCAGGTCGCTCATTATGCGAAGGTCGACGCCCAGGGGTTCTCTTTCTTTTGGTCGATGCGCTCGGCGGCATCGAGGTCGATGTGCCCTGAAGCAGTGAGCGATCCCGACGCGGGCACGATGAGCCTTTCCGCCGGCGTGCAGACGCTTTCCCGGCGAGCAGGCGGTCTTTTTCTGCCGAGCGAACGATTTTCTTCGGCCGAGCAGCAGCGCGGCATGAACGAAGCATTGGCGATCCAGGCGCTTCAAGAAATTCGTGAGCATGGACAGGCTCGATTTCTACACGCGCATGGACGATTTCGCCGACCTTGTGAAAAAACCGATATGGACGTCAAGGCCGCCTACGGCATGCTTTCCTCGTTGAAAGGCGTCGCCGCCGAGTCCGTCGACGGGAGTCATGCCGACGTATCTCCTCGAAAACCGCGGGATACGCTGAATTCCAGGTTCCGATATCCGGACGAATGGAGCGGACATGCTGGCCCGATTCACGGCGGGCGAGGCGCGTTCCAGCGACAAGCAGGGACATCGGCTCGGTCGATCCCGCATCGTTCTACCATTGCCGTGAACAACGGCGGCAGCGTGGAGGGCGCCGCATCCGATGCCGCGTCCTGCTCGAAGGCGCGGGCTTCAAGGTCGAATCCGTCGGCAACGCTAACTGCGGTATGACGATACGCTCACGTTCATCAGAAAGCCGACGACGAAGCGAAGGCCGAGGCTCTCGTGGCAACGCTGGGAAACAGGGCGCGCCCCTCGATTCTGTCAATTATGCGTTCGAGACCGACATTCTCGTCGTCGTCGGCAAAGACTGCAGGCGATATTCGATGCGCGCAGCAGGACGCAAAGGCCAGGCCGATTCGTAGCGCGAATTGCGCCGATTGTAAGAGACGCTGTCATCGCATGGCGAGCCGGCGTTTTTGCGCGCAAGAGTGAGATGCATGCTCAACGATATCTATCAGATGCTCGATCCGTGGCTTTGCGGTAGGCCTTTGCAATCCGCTGGTACGACTTGGTACGTAGCGGGCTTCATCTGCGCGTTTCGTGCTTGCCGACCTTTCGAGCGTTGGCGTCCGCGTGGGCGAAGACGCCTTTTTCGCTCATCGTCTTCTGCGTGGTCATCGGCGCTCATCTTCGGCGGCCGCTTTGGTGGCGTCCTGTTCTACGGCGACGGCGATATCTGCAATATCCTGCTGAAATCCCTCGCGTTCAACAAGGCGGTATGGAGCTTTCATGGGGCTTTGGTCGGTGTTTTGGTCGGCGGTGGCTGGTCGCGGCGAAAATCACCCATATCCCGTTTTCACTCTGGGCTGATAGGGCGCGGCTGGCGGAGCCACGGGTTGTTGGCCGCTGCGCCAATTTCTGTCAACGGCGAATTGTGGGGCGCTGACCGATTCGCCCCATGGCTTTGGCGGTGCGGCGGGGTCTGTGCCGCGCCACCCTTCGCAGTTGTACGATATTGTTCGGTTGAATCGTCATCTTCTGCGTGCTGTTCGCCCTCCTCGCGCAAACCCGCAGTCCGCGCGGCACGTTCATCGGGTTGTTTTTGACCATGTACGGCATATTCCGCTTTCGTCGAATTCATCCGCGAACCCGATCGTCCAGCTGGGGTATCTTTTGGGGCGGATGGCTCACCATAAGGGCTAAGCTTCCGTCCCGTTTATCATGTTGCCGGTATGGCGGTGCTGATTTATGGTTAAGATGAGCTGCCGCAGCAGGGTCTTCCAGAAATGCAACAAAAGCAGTAACATTTAAGGTGTACCAAAGATATGTTTCAGGGGTTACCATGGATATCAAACTTTTCAAGTGCGAACACTGCGGCAACATCGCTATCAAAGGTCGTTGACGCGGGCGTTCCCATGATGTGCTGCGGCGAAAAGATGGTGGAGCTTGTCGCCGGCCTCCGTTGACGCGGCTGTCGAGAAGCGTCCCCGTCGTTTCCGTCGACGGCGCCCAGGTGCACGTTTCAGGTCGGCGAGGTCGAGCATCCCATGACCGAGGAGCACCTCATCCAGTTCGTGATTCTGGTCACCGAAAGGGCTATCAGGTCGCCAAGCTGACCGCCGAAGACGCTCCCAAGGCCGATTTCGTCGTGGCCGAGGCGATGCGCCCTTTTAAAGGTTTACGAGTACTGCAACCTGCATGGCTTGGGGTCGCCGAGCTCTGCGTCCGCTCTATCGCGCCGTCGAAAGGGCGGCGCATTTGCGTGCGGCGGAGTTTGCACGGGGCGGGTCCCGTCTCCGTATTTCGCCGTTCGCTACGCTACAATTTCACGGATTCGTTTTCTTGACGAAAAGGAGCAACCGATATGGCTATCGATAAAGAAAAGGAGCCGCGTGCTCGACCTTATCCGTCCGAGCCTGCAGGCCGACGGCGGCGATAGTCGCTTTGTCGACGTTCAGGGGACGACGGTATGCCGGTCGTCGAGCTTCAGGGCGCATGCAAAGGCTGTCCGATGAGTCAGGATGACGCTTCGCCAACGGCGTCGAGCGCATCCTCAAAGAGCATCGTTCCTGAGGTTAAGGTCGTTCCCCGCATATGGATTTGAGCGTCTTTTGAACAAGGGAGGCCGCCATGCAGTTAAGCGGCCTTTTTTTTTTCGGTGCGCTTTCTCAGAATACCGAACAAATGTTTGAATAAAGCCTTCGTGGGCGTGAAGATGCGATATAATGGGCGCTCTGACGGTTGAGGGGCTATGGTCGGTGCGAACGGTGCTTTTCGCCACTGGAATCAGGCGCTTGCTTTTTCGCAAGAGCCATGCCCGCGACCATGCGTGGTCGTTCGAAGCGACGGTTTCTGGGCGTCGATGCATGGGTGCAGGGTCTGTGGTCGCTGGGGCGATGGCCGTTCCTTGCGCGTCGAAGTCCCAGCGTATGATCGCTTTCCTGCATGTTTTGAGGACCACCCGAACTCGGTCTGCCTTGCGATTGCCTGGCATGGTTCTCGCTGTTCTGTCAAGCTTGCCGACGAGGTTTTGGGGTCTGGAGTTCGAGCAGCAGCGATCCTGCGATGCGTGTCGATCGCATCGCGAATCGCCTGTCGCCGCTGATCCGCTATTACGAAGACGCTTTTCTCCGGGCCGACCTGTCGATGGGGGCGAATGTGCGCCCTTCTTGCCATGCAGCCCGGATATCCTCGCGTCGCGATGCGGCTTGCGTGAGGGGGTTTCATCCCACGGCGGGTTCAGGAGAGGTCGATTGAGTCCTTTTTCGAGGGCGGCGTTTCTTACGAAAACGCCCTTCGACCATCGGCCGCGTTTCCGACGAGGTTCGCGCGTTTCTGCATTCTTCCGGCAGGATACGCCGAGCCTTTCCTTGCTCGCCCGGTGTCTCGAAGATTGCGTTTGCAACGGACGGTGCTGGTCACGGCGAAAAGCCCCATCGATACGTACGATTCTGTGGCATCCGCGCTGAAACGCGGGCGTTTCTGTGCTCTATACCGCAAGGTCGTTCTTTGGATCGAACAGCGATTTCGGCCGCGTATGTTTCTTCGGCATCCATCGTGCGTTCCCTGACGCCCCTCGATAGGGCATCATGCGCGGATTTTCTGCTCAATCCGTTTTCGTTTCTCCCGAGGCTGCGTATTCCTTCGATGCATCCATGCGTCATGAAACTCGTCTTGGCGAAGAAGGAGGTCCTGCCTTCGAACGCCTTCGGTTGCTGTCGCGCCCTTTCGAATATCACTTCGAGGAGTTTCCGTCTCTTCCGTCGATGCCGATGCGTTGTTTCGGATTATTTCGCCGATTGCGCCTGCGCAGCTATGCCGACGGTGCGGAGGAAGCCGGAGCAGCTCGATGCCACGCGCTTTTGCGCGTCATGGCGGCTGCCCGAAAATCGGTGCGGGGAGGCGGCGGCGGCGCTGCTCGACCATGCCTCTGTCGGCGTTTCCGAAAAATCGCCCAGGCCAGCGCGCCGACGTTCATTTCTGTGAGCATGTACGGCGTCGAATCGGTCGAGGAACGCCTATGGCCCACGGTCGTCATGTGCGATATGGACAACGTTTCAGTTTCCCCGTTCGCCAAGCGGACGATGCGGCATGGTTTTGCGGACGAACTGGGCATCGCGCGTCCGCGCCAGGCGCTATCCGATTTGCGCCGCGCCTTCTCCCAGGCGGCAGCTGCGCTCGGGGCGAGCTGATCGTCGAACGTTGCCTGAATGACGCCTCGGCCGATCCTACCTACCCGTGCGCTGCCGTCGAGGAATTCGTCGATTGCTACCGTGCCGACCCTACGGATGCCTCCGAAATCGACAAGCGATACGCGCTCCCTCCCTGTTTCGCCGAATCGGTTTTAGAACGCGGCGAAGAAGGCCTGTATGCCAATGCGGCGGTGGAAGGGCGGCCGCAGCCTCTTTGCGGCGAAGTCGCGCCGGCGCATCTCGATGCCGTCGAGTCGGATGGCGCGAAATCGCTGATTGTGCTGCCGCGAGAAACATCTTGGGAATCGTGTCGGCGCCGTGTTTTTCCGCATCCCAGATAGAAAGCTATCTCGAATGTCCCCAGAAATGGTTCGCCTTGCGTCGCTTGCGCCTCGATGAGTTGGACGAAGGGTTCGGCGCTGTCGAAATGGGCGATTTTTCGCATGGCGTTCTCGACGACTTCTATCGAAGGTTCCAAAGCGAATACGATGCCAAGCTGACCGAGCCGATGCTTCCCCAAGCACGCGCTTTGATGGGGCAGGTCATCGACGAGCATGCTCGACGCCAGTACGACATGAAGCCGTCGAGCAATAGGCTCGTGCCTATCGACGAGTTCGAGCAGCGTGAGCCTCGATGAAACTGTCGGGCAGGCTTTATGTCGTACCTCGACAGAGGCGGCCCTTTCTTCCCGATTTCTCGCCGTATGCGTTCGAATTCGAGATTCCCGCATCGAATGCGGTCGAATATGCGGATACCATATCATGGGAAAAATCGACCGTATCGACGTCGACGCGCGGGGCAGGGCGACGTGATCGACTATAAGAGCTCTTTTCGTCCGATTACGACCTGTACGAGCGCAGGGGCAAAGACGAGGTCGTCTTGCGCGAAGGCAAGGTGCAGACTCTTTATTTACGCACAGGCTGTCAGGCGCTTGCTCGGTTTCGACGTGGTGGGGGCCCTGTGTGTCTTACGGCCGTTCGCCGCCGAAGGCTTCGGGCGCCATCGACAACAGCGTCGAGCCCGTCTTCATTCCAGGGCTTCGCGCCAACACCTGTGTACCGCGGCGAATTCGGCCTCGAATTCTCCTCGCTGCTCGATGCGACGGAGGAAAGGATAGGCCGCGCTCTCGACCGCTTGGTCGCAGGGCGCATCGAGGCCGCGCCCGCCTCTGTCGGGCGCATGTTCGTACTGTCCAGAGATTTCGTGCCGACAGAGAAGGGGGTAGGCGCATGGATTTCAACCGATTCAAACCGGGCCAGCTGAAATGCATCACGACGCCGATGCCCTGCTGTGGTTTCGGCAGGCGCCGGAAGCGGCAAGACGTTCACGTTGACGCAGCGTATCGCATGGGCGCTCATGGAAGGCCCCGCCGAAGACGGCGGGGCATTCCTCGACGGTATCGAACAGGTCATGGCGATCACGTTTACCGAAAAGCGGCGGGTGAAATCAAATCTCGCGTCAAAAGCACGCTGCGGGGCCGAAGGCATGGCGTCCGAGGCCCTCAAGGTCGATGATGCGTGGATATCTACCATTCACGGTATGTGCTCGCGCATCCTGCGCTCGCATGCGGTCGAGCTCGGCATCGACCTGTCTTTTCCGTGCTCGACCCCTGCTCGCTCCGATGAATTGATTCGCGCATCGGTCGCCCAGGTGCTTTCGGGCGCGAACGAGTTCATTTCCCGAAGGGTCTTGACGCATTGTTTTCGGAGTTTCCCGCGCGTTCGTCGGGCGGTTTTTCCTCCGATTCGGTGGAAGAGATGCTCGTCGAGCTGGTTCGAGCCGCCTCGGGAAGCCCGCAGGGCTTCGATGGCTTCCGCAGCCCCCGCGCTCGCGCGATGCGTCGGTTTTGACAAGGCTTTTCGATCCAGGAAATCGAATCGGCGCGCGATATCGCATCGAGCCAAAAGCCGAGCGCGGCGCGCGATACGTGGCTTGCTTCGGCGGAGGAATTCATCGAAACAGCGGGCCGGGCGGCTTCCTCGATGTCTCTGCGCGAGTTGCTGACGTTTTGCGATCGCTGCCCGTGGCCGTCGGGACGCTTCGGGTCATCTGAGTACAAGGCGCTGCCGCCGATGCGCAGGCCGCCTGCGCAGAAATCATCCAGGAGATCTGCTGCCTTGTCTCAGAGCGCCTGTTCGACGACCTTCTCGCATCGGCCGTTCGGCGTTCGACGCGTATCGCGATGCGAAAAAAAAGCTTGCCGTTCCCGATAACGACGACCTGCTCATCCAGGCCGCCGATGCGTTGGTTCGCCATGACGATATCGCATGCGAATTCGCCGATAAGTTCAAGCTTCATCATGGTCGATGAATCCAGACACCGACCAGCTTCAAGTGGATATGATTTCGCGCATGGCGGGCGAAGGGGAACGCGCCTGTGTACGGTCGGCGATTCCCAGCAGAGCATCTATCGTTTTCGCGGGGCCGATGTGCAGGTGTACAAGCGTCATCTTGCGAAAATCAAGAGCACGCATCCCGGGATGGGCTTATCGGGCTGCCCGACAATTTCCGCAGTCACGGCGACGTGCTGCATTTCGTCGACCGCGTGTTCGAGCAGAAGCACGTCTTCGGCGACGAGTTCATGTCCCTTTCCGCTTCTCGATTCGAATCCTCGGTGAAAAGCCCGTTCAGGGGAAACGATACGCGCGTCAATGTCATGCTGACCACCTATCCCGCCAGACGGGGCATCGACAGCGCTGCGGTCACGCGCTTCGAAGCGCGCCGTATCGTCGAGCGCTTCTCCGAATTGCGCGATGCGGGCCATACTGCGGGCGACATGGTGATTCTTCTCGGACGCATGACCAGGGCGGGCGTTTTCGCCGACGCTTTGCGCGAAGCGGGGTTCGCCTGCGCGATCGCGGGAGGGTCTATTTTCTTTCGGCTCCTGAGGTGCATATCATGCGGCGTCTTGTCGAAGTCATAGCGAATCCGCATGCGACCGCGTCTCTTTTCGAGATCCTTTCGAGCGAGATGTTCGTTCTGTCCGCCGATGATTTCATCGAGCTTTCCACGTTATTCGATGAGGGTAAGCGTATGTTCCGTCGCAGGGGCGATCGATGTCGGATTCGAAGATGTGTTTGCGTATGGAATCGGGCGAAGCGAGCGTTTTATGCGCCTGGCTCATGCCGTCGGCGTGGTGAAGAATCTTTCCCCGGCGTAGTCGGGACGATGCCCGTATCGCGCATCATGGCGAAGGCGGTCGAAGAATCGGGCTGGCTTTCTCGCCTTGAAAGCCTCGGCGCGGAGGGACAGTCGGTTGCGGGCAACGTCATGAAAGCCGATCCGTATCGTCGAGTCGTTTGAAAAAGACGGCGCTCCGGTCCGCGTCGCTTCGATCGCGCAATCCTTCATCGCGCATATCGAAACGGCGAAAGAGGCGCCCGGGCGCTTTCTGCGCAAGGCGGCGATTTCGTGCGCATCATGACGGTGCATGCAAGCAAGGGCCTTTGAGTTTCCTATTGTCGCCGTGGCAGAAATGGCGCAGACGAATGCCCGTGCTTCGGCGTTTCGCTGCAACACGATCGACGGCGTGTCGTTCGTCGGCCTCGATTTGCGGCATTCCGTCTCCCGCTTCGCACGTCGCCGGTCAAAAAAGGCGATGGACAAGAAATACGGGGTCGGATGCATCTCGTCGACCGCTCAGACGTCGACTCCGTCGAGGCGATCTTTTTTCTGCGCCATCGCCCATGGCCCAGAGGGAGGCCATTCGCGCATACGAATCCGAGCAGGAGCTTCAAGAGCGTCGGCGTCTTTTTGTACGTCGGTTTGACCAGGGCTAAAGAGGCCCTTATCGTTTCCATGTCCGTTGCGCGCCCCCCTCCGGCGATTCCGATTCCTCGGGCATTACGACGGAGTCGGGCGTGTATGACGATATACGCAGCGCCCTTTTCTTCGGGCGATATTCCCGAAGCGAACGACGATGGTCGATTTCGGAGGGAGCCTCCCTGCGATCGTTTGCAGGGTGGATACCGATGAGGCGGATTACGCTTCCGATGGCTGCATGCGGGAGGAAGGCGCGGTCGAAACCTTTCACGGAAGGTATGGCTGCGTCGTTTGACGAGGGTGCATTCCGGGACGTATCGGGCGAAGGTTCTGGTGAGTTCTCATGCGAGGGCGCCTGTCGAGAAGGGTTTTCCTACGTGGATGATTCGGGACGAACGCAAGAGAGGCGCATCGGCATTCCTGCGATTGCGACGAAGGAGCCCGAAGATGAAGTTCCGCTCGGTTCCGAGCGTTTCGATACGGCGAGCTATTCCGCTCTTCCGAAGAAGCCGATGCCGTGCTTTGCGAGCGGTTGCCGCGCCTGCAGGCGCGGGCTCTGAAGCCATCGATGCCGATGACGCCTTCTGGGGGCGATTTGTGCGAAGATTTCCTGCACGACATCGACTGCGCGACCGATTTCGGCACGGCATTCCACCTGTGCGCGCAACAGGCGGCATGTCTTGCCCCATCGCATGGCCGCTTGCTGAAGCGTCCTTCCGACGAACGGATCGCCGCCGTCGCCAAGCGGTGCGGCTTAGGGCAAGGCGCGCGGCGTCGCCTTGCGGCCTGGCCTCTCGACCGGGTGGCTCGCAAGCGATGTGGCCTGCATGTGCGAGCGCGCCGACACCATGACCGCCGAACTGCCGTTTTTCATCGAACTCGACAGGGAATTCCGATGACGATCCGCATCGCATCCGTTATCTCGAAGGCTCGATCGACCTGTTCGTGTCGTGGAATGGAGAGGGGCGGGATGCAAGACGTGCGGCGGTCGTCGATTACAAAACGGGAGGACGCCCGACGAATCGAAGCAAGAGCTGCACGCGAAGCATCTGCTTCAGGCGAGCTGCTACGCCTATGCTGCGTTGATGCGCGGGTTCGATTCGGTCGAAGCCTATTTCGTGCGCGCGTCGAGCAAAGCGACGCCGCCGAGGCCGGGCAGCCCGAGGTCGTGCGCTCCATGCGTTCGGCTCTGACGATATCGACGCTTTACGCCTGCGAATCGACGAGGCATGTCGCCGTCTTGAGGAAAAACGCGCTTCCCGCTTGTGGTGGGGATGCAGCGGTATGCTTTCTTCGCGTGTCGCGTGTCGCGTGTCGCGTGTCGCGTGTCGCGTGTCGCGTGTCGCGTGTCGCGTGTCGCGTGTCGCGTGTCGCGTGTCGCGTGTCGCGTGTCGCGTGTCGCGTGTCGCGTGTCGCGTGTCGCGTGTCGCGTGTCGCGTGTCGCGTGTCGCGTGTCGCGTGTCGCTTAATATGAACATTGTTCAGTTCATATGGAGATGACGGGGAGGCAAGGGCGAAGGGCTATAATCGCCCCCCATGAAAATCACGACTGAAAAAAAAACTCCTCCCTCGTCGCCGGCATCGTCTGGGTCGTAGCGGGCGGCAACATCGGCAACATCGGCATCGGCGCTTTTTGACCCACGACCATCTCGTATGGTGGGTCTTGCTCGGCACGCTTGCCGTATTCCTCGTGTTCCATCTTTTCGTGTTCCAGAAACTCGTGAAAAAAGCATTCGGAGCGCATTCGCGGATTCGAGGAAGATAAAAAGCACATCTGGCACTTCTTCGACAAGAAGGGCTACATCATCATGGCGATCATGATGGGCGGAGGCATCGCCTTGCGTGCGAGCGGCATCCTGCCCGAATGGTTCATCGCCTTTTTCTATACCGGGCTCGGTCTCGCCCTCACGGTTGCGGGCATATCGTTTATCGTCTCGTACATCAGGGGCGGACGTGGGAAGTAGCGCGAGCGCTTCTTTCCACATCGTCCGTGCGGCATGCGGCCCCGCCGCTTCCTGCCGTATCCATGCCTTGCGGGCCGCTCGCGGCGCAACGCCCGGCGCGATGCGCGTTCGACGGCCGGGCCAAGCGGTCGCGTGGCTCGTGTCGGTCAAGCGCGAGCATCTCTCCTACATGAGAAAAGCACGCCCGCGTTCGACGCGATGCGTGCTTCATGCGACCGCCTGCGCCCGTGCGCGACGTGGCGCCTGCCGTGCGCAAGAGCATGAAGGGCAATAAAGGCAAAGACACCAAGCCCGAATTGCTGGTGCGCCGCCGTCTGCGCCAAGCGGGGCCTTGGCGGCTACCGCTGCAATGGAACGTTCCGGCCGCCCCGATATCGCCTATCCGGGCAAAAAGGTATGCCCTCTTCATCAACGGGTGCTTTTGGCATCGCTGCCCACACTGCAAGCCGTCGATGCCGAAAACGAATCGAGAATACTGGATTCCCAAATTCGAACGCAATGTCGAGCGCGACAGGCGCAATATCGCCCTGCTTGAGCAAGACGGCTGGCGCGTGCACGTCATTTGGGAGTGCCAGTTGAAAAAAAAGGTCGTCGACGAGACGTTCGCCGAACTGATACCCGTGCTCGAATCGGAGCTCGCGAACTGCTGACGACGCTTTGCGCTCCGATGGGATTTTCGCGCTCGGCCGTCTTTTCTGGGGATTTTCCTCAAACGCCCGAAAGGCGGCCTCGCCTTATCGTCCATGCCGCCCGAAAGCCGCAGCGCTTCGTGTTGGCCACGGCGCGTTTCTCGCCGTTTCCTTCGCCGTTTGCCGAACGCCTTTACGCGGCTTTTTCCTTCGCGCTCGCGCGGGCTAAAGCGCTCGCGCTACCATAGCGCCGTATGTTCGTTCAGACGACGGAAGAAGGCCGTAGTCCAGGGTGGGCGGCAGCGGCTTTGTTTCAAAGGAGCGTTGGTATGACGAGAGAATTCGTCGATGGACGGCAACAACGCCGCGGCGTATGTCTCCTATGCGTTCACCGAGGTTGCCGGCATCTATCCCATTACGCCTTCGAGCCCCATGGCCGACTTTCGTCGACCAGTGGTCTGGCCCAGGGGAAGAAAACATTTTCGGCACGACGGTCAAAGTGTGCGAGATGCAGTCCGAAGGCGGAGCTGCGGGTACGATGCACGGCTCGCTCGCAGCAGGCGCGCTGGACCACCTCGTACACGCCGTCTCAGGGCCTTCTTCTCATGATTCCCAACATGTACAAGATGGCGGGCGAGCTTCTCCCCCCGGGTCGTTTTCACGTTTCCGCCCGTACCACGGTTGCAACGCAGGCGTTGAACATTTTCGGCGATCATTCCGACGTCATGGCGTGCCGCCAGACCGGTTTCGCCATGCTTTGCCGAAGGCAATCGTTCAGGAGGTCATGGACCTTTCCGCGGTCGCGCACCTTTCCGCCATCAAAGGCCGCGTGCCGTTCATCAACTTCTTCGACGGCTTCCGCACCTCGCACGAGGTTCAGAAGGTCGGTATGGGATTATGACGACCTTGCCGAAATGTGCGACATGGACGCTGTCCAGGCGTTCCGTGCCCATGCGCTGAACCCGGAGCATCCGGTCATGCGCGGCAGCCATGAAAACGGCGATATCTTCTTCCCAGCACCGCGAGGCCTGCAACGAGTACTATGACGCGGTTCCTGGCGTGTGGAAGACTACATGGACAAGGTCAATGCAAAACTCGGCACCAACTACAAGCTGTTCAACTACTATGGCGCTGCAGACGCCGAAAGCGCGTTATCGTGGCCATGGGCTCCGTCTGCGAGACGTGGCAGAAGAAGTCATTGACTACATGAACGCACGCGGCGAAAAGGTCGGCCTGGTTAAGGTCCGCCTGTACCGTCCGTTTCCGTGCAGACAAGCTCATCGAAGCCATTCCGGCTACGGTCAACAAAATTGCCGTACTGGACCGCACGAAAGAACCGGGTGCCAACGGCGAACCGCTGTATCTGGATGTGGTAACAGCCCTTGCCAATGCCGGCATTTCGGAATCCGTGTATCGGCGGCCGTTACGGCCTCGGCTCGAAGGATACGCCTCCTTCGTCCGTGTTTGCCGTCTATGATGAACTCAAAGACGCAGCCGAAGCGCCAGTTCACCCTCGGCATCGTGGACGACGTGACCAACTTGTCCCTTCCGGAAGAAGGACTCCCGAATACCGCGGCCCCTGGCACCATCGAATGTAAGTTCTGGGGTCTCGGCGGCGACGGTACCGTTGGCGCGAACAAGAACTCCACTAAAATCATCGGCGATCATACCGACAAGTACGTGCAGGCATATTTCCAGTATGATTCGAAAAAGACGGGCGGCGTGACGATCAGCCATCTGCGCTTCGGCGATTCCCCGATCCGCAGCTCCTACTATGTCAACAAGGCCGACTTCGTCGCGTGCCACAATCCGTCGTATGTCACCAAAGGGCTTCGAGATGGTGAACGACGTAAAGCCCGGCGGCACGTTCTTGGTCAACTGCCAGTGGTCGCCCGGAAGAGCTCAACCAGCACCTGAGCCGCCGAGGCAAAACGCTATCATGCCAAAAACATTCAATTTCTACACGATCAACGCTATCGACCTTGCCATCGAAATCGGTATGGGCAAGCGTACCAACACCATCCTGCAGTCCGCGTTCTTCGCGCTGGCCAACGCATCTATGCCGCAAGAAGAGGCTATCCGCTACATGAAGGATGCGGCGAACGAAAGTCCTATATGAAGAAGGGCCAGGACGTCGTTGATACCAACCATCGCGCCATCGACGCCGGCGCTACGGCGTTTTCGCGGTCGACGTTCCCGCTGCATGGGCCGATGCACGATAAGGAAGAGGCGATTGAGCTCGCCGGCAAGCCCGAGCTGGTCAAGATGGTCAGCTCCATCATGGAGCCGTGTCGGTCGCATGGATGGCGACAGCCTGCCCGTTTCGGCGTTCACCGACCATGTGGACGGACAGTTCGAGCTCGGCGCCTCTGCGTATGAGAAACGCGGCATCGCCGTGACCGTTCCCACCGGATGGGATAAACTACGTGCATCCAGTGCAACCAGTGCGCATTCGTGTGCCCGCATGCCACCATTCGTCCCTTCGCCCTGACCGAGGAAGAGGCCAGCGGCTCCGCGAGAAAACGACGCTCATTCCCGCCAAGGGCAAGGCCGCCGCTGGTCTGCAGTACACGCTTGCCATCTCTCCGCTCGATTGCATGGGCTGCAACGTCTGCGTGGTTCAGTGCCCCACGAATTCGTTGTCCATGGCCCCTGGCAGAGGGCGAACTTGGTCCAGCAGGAGGTCTTCGATTACTGCGTCGCCGAGGTTTCCGACAAGCCGGAAATTCAGGATGCCACGGTCAAGGGCAGCCAGTTCAAACAGCCCCTGCTCGAGTTCTCCGGCGCATGTGCGGGCTGCGCCCAGACCGCCTATGCACGCCTGGTCACGCAGATGTTCGGCGATCGCATGTATATCTCGAACGCCACCGGCTGCTCGTCGATCTGGGGCGGCCCTGCGGCGACGTCTCCGTATACGGTGAACAAAGAAGGGCCGCGGCCCCGCGTGGGCGAACTCGCTGTTCGAGGATAACGCCGAGCACGGCCTTGGCATGCTGCTCGGACAGAATGCCGTACGCGAAAGCTTGTCGCCGAGACCGAACAAGGAACTTGAAAACGGCGCAGACGAAGCTTTGGCCAATGCGGCGAACGCATGGCTCAATGTGAGCGCGATAAAGCCGAGGCCGAGAGCAAGGCGGCGGGCTGTTGATGCATATGTTGCAGAGCTCGAGCGCGTCATCGCTCAGGGCGCGGCGGCCGATAAAGGCCAAGTCTATCCTCGCCGACAAAGACTATCTCGCGAAGAAATCCATCTGGATCTTCGGCGGCGATGGCTGGGCATACGATATCGGTTACGGCGGCTTGACCATGTGCTTGCATCGGGCGAAGATGTCAACGTCATCGTGTTCGACACCGAGGTTTATTCCAACACGGGCGGCCAGGCTTCCAAGGCTTCCAATATCGGCCAGGTTGCGCAATTCGCCGCTGCTGGCAAAGATATTAAGAAGAAGAGCCTTGCTGAAATCGCCATTGCGTACGGCTATGTCTACGTCGCCCAGGTCGCCATGGGCGCCAAGCCTGCGCAGCTGATGAAGGCCATCACCGAGGCCGAGGCTTATCGCGGACCTTCGCTGATCATCGGCTACTCTCCGTGCGAGATGCATGCCATCAAGGGTGGCATGGCCAACTGCATGGTGGAGATGGAGAAGGCTGTCGACTGCGGATACTGGAACCTCTCTACCGCTACAACCCGCCTGCTCCTGCGGGCAAAAGAAGTTTACGCTGGATTCCAAAGAGCCCAAGGGCGGCTATCAGGAGTTCTTGATGAACGAAGCTCGTTACAGCCGTTTGACGCGCGAGTTCCCCGGTCGCGCCGGCGAGCTCTTCGAGCAAAACGAGCGTGCGGCCGTCGATAAGCTACGAGCACCTCGTCAAGCTCAAGGAACTTTACGCCGACGCGTAAGAAGCCTTAACTTTGCGCACGAGGCGCACCCATGTTCATCTGAAAAATCCCGTCCTGGATCGTCCGGGGGCGGGGCGTTTACACGATGCGGCATGAAGGGAGGGCGGCTGGGTTTGCGCCTTTCGGGTTGTAAACCGAGCTTCGTGGCGCAAAAAGCGCAGATTCCAATTGAATGCGCCTCAAATGCGAGGTAGTTCAAACGTGGGGTCGAGGCTTTTCGACGACGAGTACGTTATGCGTTCAGAAGCGATTCGACGGCTGCCAGCTTCACACAGCAGACGAACCTCCATCGCCTGCTCGAGTTCTTCGAGCGGAGGAAGGGTGGGGGCGATGCGGATATTGGAATCCCCGGGGTCTTCTTTGTACGGCCATGTGGCACCCGCGCCCGTCATCGTGACGCCGGCGTCCTTCGCCAACGCGACGGTTCTCTTGGCGGTGTTCGGCAATCCGTCGAAGCTGACGAATTAGCCTCCGTCAGGATTGCTCCAGCTGGCACAGCCGGTATCGGAGAGACCCTCTTCGAGCATGCGGGCGACCAATTCGAACTTCGGGCGAATGATTTCAGCATGCTTTTTCATGTGTTCGGAGATGCCCTGTGCATCCTTGAGGAATCGACGTGTCTGAGCTGGTTGATTTTGTCGTATCCGACGGTCTGGATGCTCACCCGCTTCTTGATCTGCGCTATGTTTTCTTCGCTCGCGGCCGCGGCGGCAATTCCCGCTCAAACGTCACCTTCGAAGTGCTGGCGAATTTGAAATAGCTATTCGGGTTGCCGGCCTTCTCACACGCTTCGGCGATGTCTGCGACATGGGCCTGGCGAGTGTCGTAGAGATGATGAACACAATAGGCGTTGTCCCAGAAGATGCGGAAATCGGTCGCAGCGCAGGGCATGGATGCGAGGGGCGATGCGACGGTATCGTTCGCCGTATGTGACGCCTCCCGGGTTGGAATACTGGGGACGCACCATATTCCCCTTGATAGCATCGTTTTTCGCGGACGGGGGCTTCTATTTCGTCCATGTCGGGTCCGTTTTCGTTCATGCGGACGGGAATCATCTTGATGCCGAAAAGCTCGGTGATGGCGAAGTGGCGGTCGTATCCGGGAACAGGGCAGAGCCAAGATACGTCCCTGAGCTCGCGCCAGGGCTTCTCGCCGGATAGCCGTGCAAAAACCGTGGCTCACAAGGTCGTACATGATGTTGAGGCTTGAGTTGCCGAAGACGCAGGCGTTTCTCGGGTCATGGTCCATGATGGACGCCATCAGGCGTTTCGCTTCGAGGAATGCCGTCCATGACGCCGTAATTGCGGCAATCGGTGCCATCCTCGGCGAAAAGGCCGGATGACGCGTCTATGGTATCGAGCAAAGGGAGGCTCAGCTCGAGCTGAGCTGCAGCAGGTTTCCCGCGTGCCATATTGAGCACAAGCTCTTTTAGCGCAATGACGCGCGTATTCCCTGCTCGAGAGATTCCCTAAGCGCCGCAAGTTCGGCATGGGTGAGCTCGGCGTAAGACATCAATCCTCCTCTTATCGTGATGGCCGCTCGAAGAGACACTTTTAGCACCATAAAGCACTCCTATGCTTTTCGGAGGCAACTTTACCGTATAATCGTCAATTGCTTTTGTTCTGTTCGCATGAGAGGAGGGCAATGTCCGTGAGACGATATTCAAGTTGTTCTCGCGATGGCCCTGTATTTTATCGTCGTGCTTTCAGTGGGCTTTTTTCTACCTGAAAAAAGTCCAATGCAAGCTCGGAGAACTACTTCCTGGGCGCGCGGGCTCGGTCCGTGGCTGACGGCCCTGTCTGCCGGGCTTCGGATATGTCTGGTGGCTCTTGATGGGTCTGCGGGGTCGCGTATTTTACGGGCGCATCGATGCCATGTGGACCGCAATCGGTCTGGCCATCGGAACGTACTTGAATGGAAGTTCGTGGCTAGCGTTTGCGCAAGTATTCCAGAGGTAGGGGCAACGCCATTACGCTTCCGACTTCTTCAACGCAATCGCTTCCGTGATGACAAGCGCATCCTCGCCAGCGTGGCGGCAATCATCATCTACTGTTCTTCTGCATTTATTGCGGCAGCTGCTTTGTGACGTGCGGCAAGCTTTTCGCAACGCTTTTCGGCCCCGATTACACCACCATGATGACTTCTTGGAGCGCTCGTAATTTTCGTCACCTTCGTGGGCGCTATCTTTCAGTTTTGTACAACGGACCTTGTCAGGGCGCTATCATGATTTGCGCGCTGGTTATCGTGTTCGTCGGCAGCGGGCCATGGCGGGCGGCGGAGAATACCGTTGCATTCCTTCAGGGCATTCCCGGATTCTTGTCGGGAACCCAGCAGGCGTCTCCCATTTTTGACGAATCAGGCCCGTCAGGTGGTCGAAAACGGCATGCCGCTGTTTGGCGACGCGGTTCTTTACGGCTCTGGCGCCATCGCATCATCAGCTGCCTTGCATGGGGTCTTGGCTACTTCGGGCCGCCCCAGGTGGCCCGCTTTATGAGCGCGTTCTTCCAGCGAAATCAAGAAGAGCCGCATCATCGCGACCATCTGGGTCGTCATCTCCTTAATGGCGCGCCGTCTGCATCGGCCTGGTGGGACGCTGCGCTTCCGGCGCAATTCTTGACGGGGCCTGATGCCGAGTCCATTTTCATCGTGCTCGCGCAGGTCACTTCCGTCGTTCGTCTGCGGTCTCGTTGTCTCGGGCATTTTTCGCCGCAACGATGTCTTCGTCTTCGAGCTACCTGCTCATCGCAGGCTCCGCGATTTCGCAGAATCCCTATAAAGGCTCCTCATCCCAACAAGAATGCCACCGAGGCTCAGTCCATGTTCGTGTCTCGCGTGGCCCCGATGGTCATTCTTATTTTCGGCATCGTCATTGCACTCGACCAAAACTCCTCGATCTTCCAGGTTGTCTCGTACGCCTGGGCGGGCTTCGGAGCAGTTTCGGTCCATGATGCTTTTAGCCTGTATTGGCGTCGTACCAATAAGCAAGGTGCTCTTGCCGGCATGCTCGTAGGCGCTGTGACGGTTATCGTCTGGAATCTTTTTCGTCAAACAGCTCGGAGGAATTTTTGCAGTGTACGAATTGCTGCCTGGATTTATTTTCGCTCTTATCGCGATCGTCGTCGTTTCGCTTTTGACCGAAGAGCCCAGCAAGGAAGTTACCGACGAGTTCGACACGTATATGGAAGCCGACGTATAGGCCGTGAATCCTAGTGCGCCCACCATTTCGCCTTGTGTAGCTTCAGTCGGTAGAGCACCCCCTCGTTGGTAACGAAGAGGTCACCAGTTCAAGTCCGGTCGCAGGCTCCATTTAATGGCGGTGTAGCTCAGTTGGCTGTGAGCAACAATTTCATACCAAATGGCGTCACTGGTTCTCGTCGGCCTGCAGGAAAAACCGACCGCTACCGTCGTTACCGGTGTAGAAATGTTCAGAAAGACCCTTGACCAGGCAATGGCTGGCGATAACATCGGCGCTCTGCTCCGTGGTATCGACCGTAAAGACATCGTTCGTGGTCAGGTCTCGCAAAACCGGGCACCGTTCATCCGCACACTGAATTCACCGCTCAGGTATACGTACTGACCAAAGATGAAGGCGGCCGTCATACCCCGTTTTTCAACGGCTATCGTCCGCAGTTCTTCTTCAGAACCACCGACGTAACCGGCGATCCAGCTGCCGGAAGGCACTGACTTCGCTGGAGCGGCGTCGTCGTGGTCGCTCTGTTGTTCTTCGGCGTGTTCGTCGCGTTGGTTGACAACGCCATCATCACGCCGCTGTTAGTTCTCGTTTCTGGTATAGGGGCATAGTTATATGGCTAAAAAGTGGTACGTCCTGCATACGTACTCGGGATACGAGAACAAGGTCAAGACCTCGAGACCCGAAACCATGGGTCTTGAAAACAACAACGTGTTCGGCATCGAGATCCCCCCTCCGAGGGATTTGTGACGGAGATCAAAGAAGGCGGTCGCCGAGTCGAAAGCGAGAAGAAGGTGTTTCCCGGGATACGTCCTGGTTCGCATGAATCTCGATGATCGTAGCTGGGCCGCTGTTCGCAACACACCCGGCGTCACCGGTTTTGTTGGAAGCGAAGGAATCCCACGCCGCTTACGCGTGAGGAGTTCAACAAGATCATGAAGCGCACGAGTCGCGAGGCTCCGAAGAAGACGTCGACCGTGCTCGAGGTCGGACAGACCGTCAAGGTCATAACCGGTCCTTTGGCAGAGTTCGACGGCGTCATCGCCGAGGTGTCGCCCGATGCCGGCAAGGTCAAAGTTATGGTTTCGATTTTTGGTCGTGAAACCCCGGTGGAGCTTTCGTTTGACCAGGTCGCGAAGATCTAACGCGGAAATTTCAACTTGGACGTGCCCGCGTGGACCGGGGCTTCTCGCGAACCGAGTTTTGTGATAGAGAGTAAACGTTTACATCTGAAAGGTAGTCACAGATGGCTGAAAAGAAGGCAACTGGCTTCATTAAGTTGCAGATTCCCGCAGGCGCTGCTAACCCGCTCCTCCGGTTGGCCCGCGCTCTTGGTCAGCACGGGCGTCAACATCATGCAGTTCTGCCAGGCGTTCAACGCCCAGACGCAGGACAAGTCCGCACCATCATCCCGGTTTGAGATCACGGTTACGAGGACAAGTCCTTCACCTTCGTGTGCAAGACGCCTCCGGCGGCCATTCTCATCAAGGAGAAGCTGGGCATCGAGGGGCGGCCCGCATCTCCGCAGCTTCAGGCTGTCGGCACGCTGACCGAGGATCAGCTTCGCGAGATCGCCGAGACGAAGCTCCCGACCTCAACGCGAACACCGTCGAAGCTGCAATGGAGATCATCGCCGGCACCGCTCGCTTCGATGGGCGTGCGCATCGAAGGTCGCGAGATGAAGAAGAAGTACATTCCTTCTCGCAAGGTTGCCGCGATGCTTCAGGGCAGGAACTCGACGAGTAGTTTTAGTTTGTAAGTGGAAGAGCGAAGAAGCGCTCGCCAACACCACGAAAGGATCCTGCATTGTTCCGGAGGAGCCCGATCGCTCCCCGAGCCTCGCTCGCGATGAATCTCCTGAAGGAGATCTCTTCGCCGCTAATTTCGACGAGACCGTTGAGGCTCATTTCCGTCTCGGCATCGACACGCGTCAGGCTGATCAGCAGCTGCGCGGCACCGTCAGCCTGAACGGCCGGGTAAGTCGGTTCGTGTTGCTGTCTTCGCCGAGGGCGAGGCAGCTCGCCCAACGTGCGACCGTCCGCTGAGGAGGCCGGCGCGGATATCGTCAGCACCGAGGAGCTCATCGCTCAGGTCCAGGCGGCGAGTTCAACTTCGACGCCGCCGTCGCCACCCCGGATCAGATGGGCAAGGTCGGCCGTCTCGGTAAGATCCTCGGCCCCCGCGGCCTTATGCCGAACCCCAAACTCGGCACCGTCACCAACGACGTTGCGAAGGCCATCAAAGAGCTCAAGGGCGGTCGTGTGGAGTACCGCGCGGATCGTTACGGCATCGCCCACGTCACCATCGGCAAGACGGCTTTTACTGCTGAGCAGCTCGCCGAGAACTACGGTGCGGTTTACGATGAGATCATCCGCATGAAGCCGTCTGCCGCTAAGGGGGCAAGTACGAAGTCCGTCAACGTGGCTTCCACCATGAGCCCGGCCGTCAAGGTCGACTCGGGTGTTACGCGTGCATACACTGAGGCCGCTGAGTAAGCGTCTACTCTCTTTATCATGAACGGGAGCCGTCCTTCGGGGCGGCTCTTTTTGCGTCAGGGGCGTTGAGATATATACTGAGGTGCATCGTTGCGCCGCCAGATGTTGAAGACACGAGCGCGTCATGATCATCAAGAAGTCAGCTGCGGAAATAGAGGCCATGAAGGAAGCCGGCCGCATCTCCGCGAAGGTGCTCCGAGAAGTGGGCGCTCTCGTAAAGCCGGGCGTCAGCACGCTCGTGCTCGACGAGTTCGCCGAGGCGCTTATCCGTCTCGAAGGCGGTATTCCCGCGTTCAAAGGGTTACGGTGGGTTTCGCTCGATTTGCGCTTCGGTCAACGAGCAGATCGTGCATGGCATTCCTTCATCGAAGGTCGTCTTGAAAGCCGGCGACTATCGTCTCCATCGACACGGGCGCCATCGTCGATGGGTGGGTTGGGGATAACGCTTGGACCTATGCGGTCGGTTCGATATCGCCCGAGAAGAAGAGCTCCTCGAGGTGACTGAAAAGTGCATGTGGGCGGGAATCGAAGCGGCTCGCCCGGGAACAGGTTGGGCGATATCGGTTATGCCGTTCAGTCGGTGGCTGAGGCCGTAGGATACGGGGTGGTGCGCGAGTACGTAGGCCACGGTATCGGACGCAATATGCACGAAGATCCCAACGTTCCGAATTTTGGGAGGCGACATTGCGGCATCAAGCTGGAGGGCATGGTCATCGCCATCGAGCCGATGATCAACATGGGAACGCATAAGACGCGTCAGATGAGCGACGGTGGCTTTGTGTGCACGCGCGACGGAAAGCCCCTCGGCGCACTTCGAGAAGACGGTCGCCGTCACAGGAGACGGCCCCTGTGATCCTCACGTGCGAGGAGGGGCGCTCGTCCGTATAGGCCGTGTAACTCGCGTGGCGAAGACGGCTCCTCCGTTTGGTGTGGACCTGCAAGCTCCATGCGCGAGTGACGCTTATCCAGCGTGGTCTCCGCGTAACTTGCGCATGAAGGCGGCGCCCCCTTTTGCGAGCCCGCGAATTCACCGTGCAAGGAGGGCGTTCTCGCACGGTGCGGGTTACGACCTTTTTGAGCTTTCGGGCGATCTTTGCCCACGATGTTCGTGACGAACGCGGCCTCGGGAAGCTGAAGCTTAACGGCGGGCGCGAACGTGATGAGAAGGCTCACGATGCCGCCTGCGACGATATAGGCGAACGCTTGCGCTATCGAGCCCGAAAGGGGGGCGACGAAGCTCCGAGGACCCATAGCGCAGTTCCTCCTGCTGCAGCTCCTGCGAGACCGAGCCCGAATCCGCGCAGACAGCTGAGGAGTGGTGGAGCTCTTAGGCCCATCTTTCCGAAATGCTTGCGAAGATATCCGAGAAGGAGCACGTCTCCGATGAGGTAAGAGGCTATCGTTCCCGCTGCGATGAGCCTCGGATGGTGGCGGGCAGGTTGTTCTGCACGCCCCATGCCGCGCATGCGATGATGCCGATCTGGGCAAGCGATGCCACGAGCGTGACGACGGAGAACACGCCCATTTTTTCGAATGCTGCTGAACACCATCTGAAGGTAGGTGTTGACGCCGTAGAAGGGCAAGGCGACGGCCATGACGGCGAGGTAGGATGCTATCTGGGTGATGCTGTCGTCGGTGAAAGCGCCCATGGTACAGCGTCACGAGAGGCACCGAGAACACGATGAGGTAAAGCGCGAACGGGATCATCAGGAAGAAGATCTGGTTGATCCACTGACGATGCCGCGGATAACGCCGCGCGTGTTCCCCGTCCGCCTGCATGTCGGAGAGTTCGGTGAAATCGCGGTTGCCACCGGGATGGTGAGGAACGAGTACGGGAACGTGAACCACAGCCGCGCGTAAGCGATGACCGACGGGCCGTTGTCGGCGAAGCAATAGGACGCGGCGTTGGAGACCGATACGGTCGCGAACGAGCAGATGGTCACGAAAAGCGCCGGCAGGCCGATCTGACGGTTTCACGCAGGGCGGGGTCGTGTAAATCGATGCGCGGTCGCAGCTTGATGCGCAGCGGCGCAACGCGGGGATCTGATGGCCATTTGACGAACACGCCGAGCGGGTTGCCCACTGCGATGATGTAAAGGCGAGCGTTTGGTTCGTGGGGGCGATGAACGCATAAGCGAGAAACGTCACGATGACGATGATGTTGTTGAAGACAGGCGCGATGGTTCCCTTCGCAGGTAGTTCCGGCTGGCGCGAGCAGTCCCGAAACAATTGAGGACGCGCCGTAGAACACCACTTGGATGGCGAAGAACTGGAAGAGGAAAATCGAGAGATCCATTTCCTCTTGGTTGGAGTAGAACGTCTGCGTGTAGATGACCTGAGCGGGAAACACCATGCAGAGCAGCGACACGATCCCTAGGCCCAGCACGACGATCGTCAGCAGGTTCGAGGCGTACCGCTACGCGCTTTGCCCTCTCTTTTTTGATCGAGAGATACACGGGGAGAAACGCCGTGCCAGAAGTCCTCCCACGACGAGCTCCGTAGAGCATGTTGGGAAGGTTGTTGGCGACCTGGTAGGAACTCGAGACGAACGTGGCGCCGAGCGCGAAGGCCATGGCCCAGGTTCTCGCGAACCCGGTGATGCGCGAGATGATCGTGCAGATGCTGATGATGGCGGCGGAGGTGCCCACTTGCCCCTGAAGCCCTCGTCGGAGTCGACCAGGTTGTCGTCGGCGGACGTCAACGCGTCGGCGGCCTCGATGCTGCGACGCGCGTAGGATTCTTCTTCCCAGCGAGTTTTATCCTCGCCGACATGAGCCGACGACGGGGATGAGGCCGGTTTCCCGGGGCAACATCGGGCGGAGGATTTGCTCGACGCCGCGGGCGTCCGGACGCGGGGGCCGATGCCGCGTTTTCGAGGCGCATGGCGCGCGCGACTATGTTGAGCTCGCTGGAGCTTGTCAGACATTTTATCGGGCTTTCTGTTCGCGTTTTAGGATATAATCAGCCTCAATCATAGCAAACCGAGAAAGGCTCTTATGCGCGTCCTCATCGTCCGCAATAACCCAATCACAACGCCTTCGACGCATCGATGCTGCTCATGGCCTATTTCGCGACGCAGTCGATCGATTGCCGCGTACGACGTCGCGGGATTTCGATGATGCGTCGGCGTCGAGGTGGCGCGCATGGCCGCTTCAGACCTTGATTTGGCGGTTGTCCCTCGGAGGGACGCAGGACCATTCTGCGCACGGCGCGGGTTCTCGGCTCGACCCAGGTGCCGCTGCTCGGCGTCAATTTCGGCCATCTCGGCTTTTTTGGCGAAACGATTCGAGGGCGGGGTAGTCCCGATCGTCGCGCGCCCCTCGCGGGCGAGCTCGTGCCGAGCGCCGCGCGAACCTGCTCATCGACGTGGTGCGAGGGCGAGCCTGATCCCGTTCGGCGATGAGGGGGCTCTGCGATGGCGCGCGAGAGCGCTGTTCGCCTTGAACGAGGTTGCGCTCACCCGCGGAGCGATGGGTCGCATCATCGAGTTCTCCTTGGACGTGTCCGACAGCCCCATCGCCTGCATGAAGGGCGACGGCGTGGTGGTCGCGGCGCGACGGGATCGACCGCCTACGCCAGCGGAGGACCGCTTGTGTCCGGAGCTTCAACGGCCTGGTCGTGGTGCCCCTCGCCCCGCACACGCTGCGGTCCCGTGCGCTTTGACCGGGAAAACGACGTGGTGTGCGTGACGCTGTCCGACGAGGCGGCTGGACCGGGGAGGCGTCGGTGTTCGTCGACGGCGACATCGTCTCCCTCGACGCGCCTGTGCGCCGGGTTTACGTGAGGCGGGGGAGCGCGCCTACGATCCTGCTTCGCTCCGAGGATCGTAGTTTCTACCGTATGCGTCCGAGGTCTTCTTCTGATGCGAGGGCCGCGGCTGCGTCGGGGGCTATCTGGTTCGCGGCGCTGAATCAGAAGAGACGGCGGGTTCGCGGCGTTGCGTC
>VOFI01001972.1_pt1 | contig 24522 bp, 43 predicted proteins | sample 5384131 | NCBI WGS metagenome assembly VOFI01 (sample SAMN12384728, study PRJNA508395) | human gut metagenome | isolation source: healthy gut H | host: Homo sapiens | reverse complement strand
CACGCGGCTGACAGATTATGTGGGGAGACTGGGATTTCCTATCCTGGCATATCTCACGGCAGAGGAATTTGTGCCACCAGGGACCGCCGGTGGTACGCCGTCAGGATGCTCCTGTTTGCCCTGTTGTCTGAAGTGCCCTTGATTTGGCTGTGTACCATACCATGTATTATCCCCACTATCAGAGCCTTGATGTTTACCCTGTTTGCCGGGGTGCTGGTTATAGCTGTCATGGAGTCCACCCAGAATCCGTGTTTGAAGGCAGGGGAGGCTCTGGCAGCGGGATGCGCGCTGTCTTGGGTGCTGCAGTTTGATTATAATGTGTGGTGGGAGTCCTGTTCATAGCTGCCATGTACTGGTTCCGCCGCAGTGATACGGCCCAGGTGGTTGCAGGGTGGCAATCTGCGCAGTGGAGGCATCAGCTGCTATTGTGTGTCAGCCTTGTCTTTTGCGCCTATTGTATTGTATAATGGAAGGCGAGGGGGCATTTCAGCTTAAACATATGTTCTACGTGTTTTACCCGGTACATTTTCTGGTTCTGTACGGTGTGAGCATGTGGATTGCAAAGGAGTTTAAAATCATGTTATTTGACACACATGCCCATTATGATGATAGAGGCATTTGACGAGGGGACCGGCCGGAACTTCTGGAACACGTTTGAAGCGAGAAAGAAGCCGGCGTGGAGTGCGGTTATGAATGTAGCTGCCAGCCTGGGGGAGCTGCCGAAGTACCCTGAAGCTGGCTTGAAACCTGCCTGACTGGATATACCTGCAGGGGCCATGGAGTCCATCCCCAGTGAGACAGGGGAGGAGCTGGACCAGGAGGGCCTACAGTGGATTAAGGAACAGTGTGGCCGCCGGAAAGATAAAAAAGGCCGTGGGAGAAATCGGCCTGGATTACTATTGGGAGGAACAAAGCCCACGATATACAAGAAAAAATGGTTTGAGGCACAGATGGATTTGGCCAGGCGAGGTTAAGCTTCCAGTCATCATCCACAGCAGGGATGCGGCAAAGGATACCCTGGATATGATGAAGGCGGCTAAGGCCGGGGATATCGGAGGCGTCGTCCACTGCTTTTCCTACACCAGGGAAATGGCCAGGGAGTACCTGAACATGGGATTTTCCTTGGAATCGGAGGCGTCCTACCTTCAACAATGCAAGGAAGCTGAAAGAGGTGGTGGAGTATATACCTCTGGAGTCCATTGTATTGGAGACAGACTGTCCCTATCTGGCGCCGGTTCCCAACCGCGGAAAGAGAAACTCATCCCTCAATCTTCCCTATGTGGTGGAGGCTGTCAGCCAGCAAGGGAGTGGACCCGGAAACCGTTGTGAAGGTGACCTGGGAAAATGGAAAAGGCTCTACCGGCTGTAGGCAGCCCGGTTATGGGAAACAGAGTTGAAAAATAGACAAAAAGCGCTGTAGTGTACGATATACAGCGCTTCTTTTTGACTGTTCTTTTGCCCAGGCATTGACTTTTTGGACAGGGAATCCATTACTCTTAAAAGAGGGCCGAATCCGGTCCGCAGAAAGGAAATTATAATACATGGCGACTTTGGGTGATCCGAAAAATACCATTGAAATCATACAGAAATATCAGTTCGCATTCCAAAAGAAATTTGGTCAGAATTTTCTCATAGATACCCACGTGCTGGACAAAATCATAAGTGCCGCAGGGATTACCGGGGATGACTGCGTGCTGGAAATAGGACCGGGCAATCGGAACCATGACCCAGTACCTGGCGGAGCATGCAGGAAAAGTGGTTGCAGTGGAGATTGACACTAATCTTCTGCCCATACTGGACGAGACGTTAAAGGGCTATTCCAATGTGACGGTTATCAACAGTGATATACTGAAATTAGACATGAACCAGTTGGTGGACGAGTATAATGATGGAAGGCCTATCAAGGTGGTGGCCAACCTCCCATATTATATCACCACGCCCATTATCATGGGATTGTTTGAGAGCAATGTGCCCATTGACAATATCACTGTTATGGTGCAGAAGGAAGTGGCCGACCGGATGCAGGTGGGACCCGGCTCCAAGGACTACGGCGCCTTGTCCCTGGCAGTGCAGTACTATGCAGAGCCATATATCGTGGCAAATGTACCGCCCAACTGCTTTATTCCGCGCCCCAATGTGGGATCCGCGGTTATCCGTCTGACAAGGTATAAGGAACCGCCGGTACAGGTGGACGAGCCAGGTGTCATGTTCCGGCTTATAAGGGCCTCGTTTAATCAGCGCAGGAAGACGCTGCAGAACGGATTAAATAACTCGCCGGAGGTTCCGTATACAAAGGGAGCAGATAGCGGCTGCCATTGAGAGTCTGGGCGTTCCTGCTTCTGTCAGGGGAAGCATTGACGCTGGAGCAGTTCGCCGGCTTGTCAATTATTTTACCCGCACAGCGGGAAATGGGGCTTAAGGTTCGCAATATGATGCCAGGAATACAAAAACGGGGTCCGTGGTGTATTTCACGGGGATAAAGGGGAATAATCCTGGAAGGACAATTATCTGAATCATCAGAGAAATTATATATAAAACAGAAAGGAAGGTAAGTCGATGAACAAAAAAGTGGGTAAAATCCTGACAGCTGCGGCAGCAGGAGCAGCAGTGGGCGTGGCAGTGAAGAAGCTGCAGGACAGCTGGAAGGAAAAGGAAGATGAGAGGATTGCCGCCATTGAGGAAGCGGTGATGAATAACCGGGATTATGGCGACAGGAAAGCTTATCTGGTAGGCGGAGGCCTGGCCACCCTGGCTGCCGCCGCGTATCTGATCCGGGACTGCAGGTTCCCCTGCCAACCAGATAACGGTTTACGAGGGCATGCACATACTTGGGGGAAGCAATGACGGTATCGGTACGCCGGAGCAGGGCTTTGTATGCCGCGGCGGACGTATGCTCAATGAGGAGACCTATGAGAACTTCTGGGAGCTTTTTGATCCATTCCATCCCTGCGCCAGCCCGGACGCAGCGTTACGGAAGAAATTCTGGAGTTTGACCATGCCCATCCTACCTGCGCCAAGGCAAGGCTGGTGGATAAAGGACGGCAACATTCTGGATGTGAAATCCATGGGGATTTAACCAGGCTGATCGGATGGCCCTTCTGAAGCTGCTGATGACAGATGAGAAAAAGCTGGACAACCTGACCATCCAGGACTGGTTTAAGGAAACACCCCATATATTTGAGACCAATTTCTGGTATATGTGGCAGACTCCCTTTGCCTTCCAGAAGTACAGCAGCCTGTTTGAGTTCAGACGGTATATGAACCGCATGATTTTGAGTTCAGCCGTATCGAAACCCTGGGAGGGAGTTACCAGAACCTCCGTTAAACCAGTACGACAGCGTGATTCGTCCTCTGGAGACTTATCTGAGGAAGGCCGGAGTCAACTTCCCGTGAGAACTGCGAAGTGACAGATATAGATTTTGCGGACGGACCCGATATTACGGTAAAAGACCCTGTATCTGAAAAAAGAAGGTGGAGAGCACAGATGACTCAGGTGAGGAATCAGACGCTCCGGCCGGTCCTTCCTATGACGGAGGAGGTCCAGCTAAATAAGAGCGATATCTGTATCATGACCAATGCCTGCATGACGGACAGCGCTACCCTGGGAAGCCTTTACAAACCCGCGCCCGCGCCTGAGAAGAAGCCGATCAGCGGTGAACTCTGGGGCCAAGGTGGCCGGAAAGAAGCCGGGCCTGGGAAATCCGGAGCCATTCTTTACCAAGCCTGAGGAGACAAACTGGCTCAGCTTTACTGTTACCTGCAAAGGCGATGATATTTTAAAGACCATTGAGAATTTTACCGGCAATGTACCTGGCAGCGGCGCTCTGATGACCTTTTAAGGATTCCAGCTGGCTTATGAGCAGCGTGGTTGCGGCTCAGCCTCATTTTGTGAACCAGCCCGCCGACCAGACCATTTTCTGGGGATATGGACTGCACACAGAGGCCATTGGCGATTATGTAAAGAAGCCTATGAAGGATTGTACCGGCCAGGAGCTGTTAAATGAATATCTCCATCATCTTCATATTCCGGAGGACAGGATTGCGGAACTGATGAAGACGGTTATCAATGTGATTCCCTGCTTCATGCCCTATGTGGATGCACAGTTTGAGCCGCGCAAGATGAGCGACAGGCCGCCGGTGATTCCGGCAGGTTCCACCAACTTTGCAATGGTGAGCCAGTTTGTGGAGATTCCGGAGGACATGGTATTTACTGAGGAATATTCGGTACGCGCTGCGCGCATTGCAGTTTACGGCCTTTGGATGTAAAGAAAAGATTTGCCCGGTGACGCCTTACAACAGGCAGCCTAAGATTCTTTTGAAGGCGCTTAAGAAATCATATCTGTAGCGGGGCATATCCATCATATGATTAAATATCGGGCCGGCAGAAGCCGGCCCGGACTTTTGCAATACATACAGGCGGAGTACATACAGGATAGGAGACAATACCAATGATATTTATAGGAGGAATCAGTCAGGGGCAGAAAATACTGGATTATGTAAAGACTGTCATATGTGACCGGTGCGGCGGATACGGGCGATACCAGGTTTACATGACCTATATGTATTTCAGCTTTTTCTTTATTCCCCTGTTCAAGTGGAATAAGAGATTTTATGTAAAAAATGTCCTGCTGTGATGCTGTCTATGAGCTGGACCCGGAGGTGGGAAAGGCGCTGCTTCAAGGCCGGCAGGCAGATACAAAAAGTTCCGACCTGACGTTAGTTCAGGAGGGGGCCGCAGGGGCTATTACGACAGCGGAACCTATAAGACCTGGAAAAAATGCGGAAATTGCGGATATGAGACAGAAGAGGATTTTGAGTACTGTCCTAAATGCGGCAGGAGACTGTGACGGACGGCGGCGCACAGACCGCAGCTGGAGAGAATTCAGCATCCCCTGCAGATATGAGGCCGAACCAAGAATTTTTTTAAACTTCTACCTAGCCATGGCTCTTCCGGTATAGTATAATGGAATCAGCCTTTACGGGCATCTGATATTTGGAGAGGTGTTGGATGCTGCAATGGCTGGCAGCCATTGCATAAGAGAAAGGATGGGAAAATGACGGAAAATCAGAAGATGGATTTGATCCTGCAGAAGTTAGAGGGATCGAAGGAGGCCTTGCCTCGGTAAGCGAAGATGCGGTCGCTGCAGGGAGACATGCAGACACTCAAAGGAGACGTGAAGACGCTCAAAGAGGATGTGCAGATGCTTAAAGACAGGGTAACCAACATAGAGATTACCCTGGAGAATGAGACCAACAGGAATATCCAGCTGATAGCAGAGGGACATTTGAACCTGGATCGAAAGCTGGATGAAGCGTTAAAGGAATTACAGCCTAATACCATGTATCATTTAAAAGTGAATCACCTGGATGGCGAGGTCACCAAGATGAAGCGTATGTTGAATATGGCATAAAACGGATACCGCTATGGAATGCCGCAGTTCAGTTTTCACGGTTCAAATTTCATAACAATTTCAGCAAACTAGAGAGGATTTTGCAAGGCAGTAACCAGCTGCATTGCAAAATCCTTTTGCGTTTTTGGCCCTCCATACAAGCTGTATCCATAGCCGCGTATGGGAAGGACCAGGAAACTCTGCCTGTTTTTACCTTTATTTTACGCGAACCTGCTTTTGATTTTACCTGGATAATTTAGAATTTATAAGTAGATTTGGGAGAGAGAAAGGAACGGAAATGGCGGATATTTCACTGGTAAATGTATGTAAAACCTATAAAGGGGCCAAAATGCGGTCAAGGATTTTAATTTGGATATCAGGGACCGGGAGCTGATTATTTTTGTGGGGCCGTCAGGCTGCGGAAAATCCACTACACTGAGAATGATTGCAGGACTTGAGGATATTTCCTCAGGGGGAATTATGGATGGATGACTGCCTGATGAACATGGTCGAACCTAAAAACCGGAATCTGTCCATGGTATTTCAGAATTATGCCTTATATCCCCATATGACGGTGTATGAGAACATGGCCTTTGGACTCAGGGTACGCAGGACCGCGCCCGGTGAAATTGATGCCAGAGTAAGGGAGGCAGCCCGAATTCTGGAAATCAGCCATCTGCTGGACCGCAGGCCGGCTGCATTATCAGGAGGACAGAAGCAGAGGGGTTGCAATCGGAAGCGTGATTGTGAGAAAGCCAAAGGCTTATCTTATGGACGAACCCCTGTCCAATCTGGATGCCAAGCTGAGGGCACAGATGCGGGTGGAAATAGCAAAGCTTCACAAACAGCTTAACGCCACCATCATATATGTGACCCATGACCAGGTGGAGGCCATGACTCTGGGTACCCGGATTGTTGTTATGAACCAGGGAATGATACAGCAGGTAGCACCTCCCGCAGAGCTTTACCGGAATCCTGTAAATAAATTTGTGGCGGGATTCATTGGTTCCCCCACTATGAATTTTCTGGATGTGGATGTGCTGGAAGAGGATGGGACAGTCTGGCTTCTGGGACAGGGATGGCGGCTTCCCCTGGAAGGATACCAGGCCAGGAAATTAAAAGAAAAAAGGGTTTGCGGGAAAACGGGTAACCCTGGGGATCCGGCCGGAAGACCTTCATCAGGAAGAATGCAGCCGGAAAACGGTTCCGATGGTTTGAACGGAAATGACAGCGGGTGGATTGGCGTTTACATAAGTGTCAGGGAAATGCTGGGAAGCGAGGTGCTGCTTCACGGCAATACAGGGGATACGGGCCGGTGTCGGCCAGGATGCCGGCGTCCTGCCGGGTGAAGCCGGGGAGAATTCCTGCGCCTTTACGTGGATATGCCTCAGATTAAGCTGTTTGATATACAGTCAGAAGAAAATATTTTATTTGATTAGGAGACAGTGATGAAATCAGATTCATTATTAAAAAGGCAGGGCCCTATGGATATATTTTACCGGCTCTTCTGGTGTTTGCCGTATTTCTGTTTACCCGTTTTTCAAGACCATTTACCTGAGTCTTTATAAGACAAAATAAAATGGGGCAGGCCAAGCTGTTTGTGGGACTGGGAAATTATATGGAGCTGTTTCAGTCGGAATCATTTTATAACAGTCTGGCAGTAACCCTTCTGTTCGTGGCAATCGTGGTGGCGGGGAGCATGGCCCTGGGACTCCTGGCAGCTGTCCTGTGCAATAAGGCATTTCCGGGAATCCGTATATTCAGCACGGCTTATGCGCTGCCCATGGCCATTGCGTCCAGTTCCGCAGCCATGATATTTAAAATCATGCTTCATCCTTCTATCGGTATTGTAAACAAGCTGCTGGGACTTGATATCAATTGGATTAACGACCCCAAATACGCCCTCATATGCGTGGCCCTGCTGACAGCCTGGCTTAACAGCGGAATTAACTTCCTGTATTTCAGCGCCGGACTCAGCAATATTGATGAGACTATCTACGAGAGAGCATCCGTGGATGGGGCCAACGGGATTCAGAAATTTTTCCGGCTGACACTGCCGGGTCTCAGCCCAATCATGTTTTATACCATCGTAGTGAATATCATCAGGCATTCCAGTCCTTTGGCCAGGTGAAGATTCTGACCCAGGGCGGACCGGGGAATCCACAAAACCTGATTGTATATTCCATTTACAGGGACGCGTTTTTTAACTACAGGTTTGGCAGCGCGGCGGCCCAGTCCGTTATCCTGTTTGCCATTATCATGGTCATGACGCTTATGATTTTAAGGCAGAAAGAAAGGAGTCAGCTATTAATGGAACAGACAATGACCATAAAGGGACGCAAAAGAGTCAGCCGCGAGGAAATCATTAAAGTACAGGAGAAAGCCAACAGAAAAGCCATGACTGTAAGGAGAGTCAGGACCGGAGCCCTGATTGCAGCCAATGTGCTGGTATCCCTCTTCGTTCTTCTGCCGCTGTTATATGCGGTCAGCGTGGCGTTTATGCCGCCCGGCGAATTGTTTACCACGGAAATGAATCTGGTGCCCAGGCAGCCTACATGGGGACAATTTCAGGCAGGCCCTGGTAAAAATACCGCTGGTGCGGTTTGTGTGCAACTCCTTTATCACAGCCGGGCTGATTACAGCGGGACAGATTATTTCCTGTTCTTTGGCTGCATTTTCCTTCTCCTTCCTGGAGTTTAAGGGTAAAAACGCACTTTTTATGCTGGTAATGGCCACCATGATGATTCCGGGAGAGGCCACCATCATATCAAATTATCTGACGGTGAGCCGGTGGAACTGGCTGGATTCCTACCAGGTGCTCATTGTGCCCTATCTTACGTCAGCAATGGGAATCTTTCTGTTCCGGCAGTTTTATAAATCATTTCCCATCTCTCTGTATGAGTCGGCAAAGATTGACGGCTGCGGAAATCTCAGGTTCATTTTCCGAATTCTGATTCCGCTTACGAAGGCGGCGATCGGAGCTATGGCGGTCTATACCTTTATCAACGCCTGGAACATGTATATGTGGCCGCTGCTGGTGACCGGATCAATGAAATGAGAACCGTGCAAATTGGCATCAGCATGTTAAACAGCGTGGACGCCCAGTCCATTACTTTGATGATTGCAGGCGTGGTCATGATTATCCTGCCCTCCATTTCTATCTTCATATTGGGGCAGAAGCAGCTGATCCGGGGGATGTTCTCAGGAGCAGTGAAGGGTTAGGAACACCCGGAAAGGGATTACAGAAGTAAATAAAAGAAGAAAAAAAGAAATAAGAAAATGAAATAAGAATAAAAAATAAACGGAGGAATAACAATTATGAAAAAGAGATTAATCGGTTATGCTGCAGCCTTACTGGCAGTATCCATGCTGGCAGGGTGCGGCGCGCCGGCAGCAGGCACGGGCACTGCGGCTGACCCGGGTTCCCAGGCAGGTGCATCCCAGCCAGGTACATCCCAGGCAGGCACATCCCAGACAGATGCCTCCCAAAGTGCAGGCGCAGAGGGCGCTTCCATCACCTTTGGCATTCCATGGGCGGAGTGAACGGAGAGGCATTGGGTATCTGGTAAATAAGTTTAATTCAGAAAACACCATGGGAATCCAGGTGGAGGCCCAGTATCAGGGAGAATATGATGATACAATCAACAAACTGAAAAGTGCACAGATCGGAAATATGGGAGCGGATCTGGTACAGATTTATGATATCGGAACCCGTTTTATGATTGATTCCGGCTGGGTAGTGCCCATGCAGGAGTTAATCGACGCGGACAGATGGGATAAAACACAGATTGAACCTAACATCGCGGCGTATTATACTGTAGGTGACACCTTATATTCCATGCCCTTTAACTCATCCACGCCTTTGCTGTACTACAACAAAGGATATGTTTGACAAGGCAGGCATTACACAGGCGCCTGGAAGCCTTGGTGAGATCGGCCGGATTGCCGATGATTTGGTGAACAAAGGGCGGGGCAGGAGAACCTATATCCCTGAGCATTTACGGTTGGTTTTTGAACAGTTTACCTGCAAGCAGGGACTGAATTATGTAAACAACGGAAATGGACGTGAGGCAGCTGCCACAGCGGTTGAATTTGACCAGAACGGAGCTGGGGCAAAGACACTGGCGGCCTGGAAGGAACTGTACGACAAAAGGGCTACGCGCCCAATGTGGGCAGAGGCGGCGACGCGGGGCTGGCAGATTTCAGCTCCGGCAAGTCGGCCATGACCCTGGATCCACTGCCTCCTTAAAGCAGATTCTGGAAGATGTAAATGGCAAGTTTGAGGTGGGAACCGCTTATTTCCCATGGTCAGTGAAAGCGATAAAGGCGGGAGTGTCTATTGGAGGCGCCTCTCTCTGGGCCCCTGAACAATGAGGATGAGGCTAAGAAGGCCGCCACATGGGAGTTTGTTAAGTTCCTTGTTTTTCACCGGAGAGCCAGGCTTACTGGAACGCCCAGACAGGATATTTCCCTGTGACTGTCAAGGCTCATGAGGAACCTGTATTCAAGGAGAATCTGGAAAAATATCCCCAGTTCGGCACTGCCATTGACCAGCTTCATGATTCCGCCCGCAGTCAGCAGGCGCCCTGCTCAGCGTATTTCCTGAGGCAAGGCAGGTGGTTGAAACGGAGATAGAGAACATGCTTAACAACGGAACCAGCCCGGAGGAGGCTGCATCTGAGATGGCGCAGCAGATTAATAAGGTCATCGGGGAATATAACCTGCTCAATGAATGATAATCATGGATTGGAGGGTATACTGAGTATGAAGACACAGGTTTGGGCACACAGAGGGGCGTCTGCCTATGCGCCGGAAAATACGCTGGAGGCATTCCGGCTGGCAGCGGAAATGGGGAGCCGACAGGGGTGGAGCTGGATGTCCAGTTAAGCAGGGACGGAGAACTTGTGGTGGCCCATGATGAGACCATCGACAGGGTGAGCAGTGGCACAGGGTATATAAAGGATTATACCCTGGCCCAGCTTAAGAAACTGTCTTTTAACAGGCTGTTTCCCGCCTTTAAGGAGGCCCATTCCTACGCTTTTGGAAGTCTATGAATTGTTAAAGCCTTCGGGACTGACGGTGAATGTGGAGCTTAAGACCGGCATCATACTCTACCCTGAGATTGAGGAAAAGGTACTGGCTCTCACTGCTTCCATGGGGATGGAGGACAGGGTGATTTATTCATCCTTCTGCCACCCTAGCCCGGTAAGGCTTAAGGAACTGGACAGCGGCCTTAAGACAGGGCTTCTGTACTCGGATGGCTGGATTGGCGCGGCAGACTATGGGCGTCATACAGTGGGGCGGATGCCCTGCATCCGGCTCTGTACCATATGCAGGATCCGCAGCTTATCCCGGCTGCCAGAAGGCAGGGACTGGCAGTGAATGTATGGACGGTCAATGAAGAAACGCATATGGAAATGCTGGTGCGGCAGAACGTGGACGCCATCATTACCAACCGGCCGGACCTGTGCAGGGGAATTGTTGACAGGTTTACAGAGCTATGACAGAATATCTGACAGAAAGCAGGCATATATGATAAGACTGGTTGCAATTGATATGGACGGTACTCTCCTGCGCCCTGACGGGCATATTTCAGAGAGGAATGTACGTGCGCTTAAGAGGACTTAAGGCTATGGGAGGCCGAGTTCCTGATTTGTACGGGACGCAGCTATATAGACGCATTGGAACCCCTTAAGGAGGCCGTACTCAGGGCACCTGTGGTGTGCATGAACGGAGCCGCTGTGTATGATTGGGACGGAAGGCTCATGGACGAGATACGGCTTTCTGAGAGACAGGTAAGGGGAATCCTGGACTGCTGCCAAAAGGAGGACATTATTTTTGATTTCATGACGGACAGAGGCAGCTATACCACAGCCGGGGAGGCACAGTTTAGGGCATGTTTTGAACGGAATGTGCTGCTTCCCATGGCGGAGTTTACCTATGAGGGAGTGAGAGACAGGTTCTCCTTTTTGCAGAGGAAGGACAGCTCTTTGAGCTGGGGCTGGCATTTTATAAAATATCGGTCATTCATGAATCACCAGGAGGTCCTGGGCAGAATTAAGGAGCGCCTGGCCGGTATAGCGGAACTGGCGGTTGCGTCCTCCTTGCCACCAACCTGGAGCTGACCCACAGCCATGCCCAAAAGGGCCGGGCTCTGGCTTTTTACGCGGCCTCCAGGGGCGTGAGACCGGATGAAATCATGGCCATAGGAGACAGCGAGAATGACTTATTCCATGCTGTCCATGGACATAAAATATACGGTTGCCATGGGAAATGCCATGGAGAGCATTAAACGTATCGCCAGATGCCAGACCCGCTCCAATATACAGGATGGTGTGGCATATGCCATAGAAACCCTGGTTCTAACCAGGGAGGCCAGGGCGTATTAGGCCTCTGAGTGATGGTGGCGGAGCATAATTTTACAGGTGATAAGCAAAGAGTCCGCAGGCTCTGCCCCGGCTCTTTTTTTGTTGTATTCAGAAGGTATGTGAGAGTTTGAATGATTTCGGATTGACAAATAAATAGTCCGGTGCTATGCTAAATGACAACAGGGAGCTTGTGAAGCAGGCTGAGAGGAAGTAATCGAACTTCGACCTATCGCACCTGATTTGGGTAATGCCAACGGAGGGAAATATGAGACATGTATGTGTATTCAATGCATAATTTAAGTCCATATCCCGCGCGGTATGGGCTTTTTATATCAGAGAAAAGTTCCGGCCTTTTGCGCGGTATGGACATAAAGCAGGATTTAACGCTGTGCAGGAAATACGCCGCTGTACCAGAAAATATGCCTCTCTACCAGGAAGATAGGCGGGCTCAAGTAAAAAACATGGAGGTATGACTATGAAAGTAAACATTAAAAACTGGCGGTAAGCGCCATGCTGACAGCGGTGGCCGTGTCTTTATCCGGCTTTTCCATCCCCATAGGGGCATCAAATGTTTTCCGGTTCAGCACCTTGCCAATGTACTGGCCGGTGTTTTCCTTTGGTCCGTGGTATGGCGTGGGAATGGCGTTCTGCACATCATTTATCAGGAATCTGATGGGGACAGGCAGTCTGCTGGCATTTCCGGGCAGCATGGTGGGCGCATTTTTAAGGGGGGTATCTGTACCAGCGTTTCGGCAGACTGACACTGGCCTACATTGGGGAGTGTTCGGCACCGGCATACTGGGCGGAATGCTTTGCTATCCGGTAGCCACACTGGTGATGGGGAAGGAAGCAGCCATTTTTGCCTATGTAATCCCATTTCTTATGAGAACCATGTGCGGTACGATCATTGCCGCGTTCCTGATTGGCGTGCTGTATAAGTCCGGGGCGTTTCAGTATATGAGGCGGATGCTGGATCTGGATGTACAGACCGGCAAAGCCATGGGAAGATAACAAGAAAAAGGATAAATCAGATAATGCAGAGACAATGGATGAAGGACTTAAGGGAGCGCTCTCCCAGAGTCCACTGTATAACCAATTATGTTACGGCAGGGGACGTGGCCAATATGGTCCTGGCGCAGGCGGCTCTCCTGTTATGGCCCAGGGGCTGCATGAGGTGGAGGATGTTACCTCCATCTGCAGCAGCCTTGTGCTTAACCTGGGGACCCTGGAAGAAAGGACCATACCGGCCATAGAGGCAGCGGGAAGAAAAGCGCCGGCCTGGGCCTTCCCGTTATCCTGACCCGGTAGGAGTCACTGCATCACGGTTTCGCAGACAGACAGCCATTGATATAATCCGGAAGACATCCCCCTCTGTGATCCGGGGAAATGAGGCGGAAATCCGGGCCCCTGAACCAGGAACTGAGAGGACATGAGGCGGCAACACCTGCGGTGTGGATTCGGAAACCTTTGGTACCATTGAGAGCCGCATGGAAACGGCCTGTTCCCTGAGGGACCTTACAGGCGCGGTTGTGGTTATGACCGGGGTAGAAGATGTGGTGGCCGGAAAAGAAAAAAAGTTCATTGAAACAGAAACGGCCATCCCTGGATGGCCAGGATTACAGGCAAGGGCTGTATGCTGGACGGGGCTTATGGGGAGCGTTCTGCGGTCTGTATGAGGAACCGGGACTGGCCGGTCTGACAGAGGAGGCTGCGGTCACGGCTCTCCAGCGCACACGGGCTCTGCGGAGAACTGGCGGCCGCAGAGACTGCAAAGCGGGGAGGCGGGACAGGCACATTCCGCATGTATCTGCTGGATAAAATGAGCCTTCTGGATGACGGGACACTGGAGAGAGGTAAGAAAAATTGAGATTCGATAGAAGACAGCTTTTGATTTATGCAGTAACCGACAAGGCATGGACCGGTAAGCTATCCCTTAAGGGAGCAGGTGGAGGAGGCGTTAAAAAGGCGGCGCAACCATGGTTCAGCTCAGGGAAAAGGAACTGGATAAAGGAAATTTTGAGGAAGTGCTGAGAACGGCCTGGGACATCCGCAGAATCACAGAAGAATATAATGTGCCCCTTATGATTGACGACAATCTGAGCTGGCTCTGGCCTGCCGCGCGGACGGCCTACATGTGGGCCAAAACGATATGGAGGCGTCTGAGGCCAGAAGGCTTCTGGGCCTGACCGTATACTGGGAGTTACGGCAAAAACAGTGGACCAGGCCAGAAAAGCCCAGGCAGCAGGTGCAGATTTATCTGGGCAGCGGGGCCATATTCGGCACCAGCACAAAAGCAGATGCGCGTCCCATGACAATGGAGACCCTGAATGCAATCCAGACTGTGTGGACATTCCTGTGGTGGCCATCGGAGGAATCTGTCTGGATAACATAGGGACGTCTGGCCGGCAGCCATGCAGCGGAGCAGCCATTGTTTCAGGCATATTCGGGGCGCCGAATATACGGGAGACCACAGAAAAGCTGGTAAAAGCAATGGAGGAGATAACACGGCTGTCCGGGCAGGACCTGCGGGCGGCTCAGTGTAAGAAAAATGGAAAAATATAAAAACTTTCAAAAAAACCATTGACATTTGAAATGGGCTGATTATAATGAGTTCAACATTCAACAAAACATAAAAAACTGTTGAGCAGGAGTAAGTAAGATTGTAATTCCAGGCGCAGAGAGCTTCCGGCCGGTGTAAGGGGAGCATTGGATTAGAGTCTGAATGGACCTGCGAGGGCAGCTGGAAACCAGGGTCATAGAGATATGTCTGATGGGAGTATGGGCTGACGGGTATCCCACCGTTACCAGGGAGAACGCATGATGGTGCGTTGCAGAGCGGGCGTAGTTTTATTTCTTTGTTCGATGACACAGCATCAGGTTAATTTTAACTTGATGCTTTTTTAATTCCCAGACCGGAGAATGGCGGGGAGAGTGCAGGACATGGAAAGCGCCAACCAGGGTGGTACCGCAGAAGCCGGAAGAAGCTTTTGTCCCTGCTGATTACAGATGTAGTCAGCAGGGGATAAGGGCTTCTTTTTTTGATGAATGTGATGCCCGGACCCGGGGATGGTGAAGGGTTCAGAATAAACAGCCGGCATGAAGGAAAGGAGTTAAGGTAAATGATAATCCCAGCTTGTGATGAAATATTAAGTCTGTCGGGGAATACGATATAATTCCCATCTGCCGCGAGATTTACGCGGATGTAGTGACCCCATAACACTGCTCAGACGTATAGCGGAGAGGAGCAGCCGTTTTTACCTGTTGGAAAGCATAGAGGGCGGCGAAAAATGGGGACGCTACTCCTTTCTCGGATATAACCCGGTGATGCGCGTTGCCTGCCGCTGCGGAAAGGTGAAGATTGAGAGCCATGTCAGCCGTTTCCCATCCAGGAAATACAAACAGATCATCCCATGGATGTGCTTCGTGAGATATTGGCACAGTACAAGTCGCCCCCGGCTGAAAGGGCAGCCGCCTTTACCGGTGGTTGTGGGGTATTTTGCATATGCAATGATTGGTACGCAGAGCCCACCCTTCATATCAGCAGAGGCGGTGCAAATGACTTTGATCTGATGCTCTTTGACAAGGTCATAGCCTATGACCACCTGAAACAGAAGATACAGATTGTGGTTAACATGAAAACCGGCAGGACAGAGAGGGGAATCTGTGAAGAGCTGGAGAGGTGCCAAGACCGGAAGCGTTGTGAAGGCCGGGAAAATGGGAACACCTCCGGCGGTCTGGAATATTTGATGAAGGAGTACGAAAGGGCCTGTGAGGAAATACAGGAAATGGCCTCCCTTATCAGTGACACGGCACCTCTTAAGAGGCTGTCCTCGCCGGAGAAACCATCCTTTGTATGCAGTGTTTCCAAAAGAAGAGTTCTGCGGTACGGTGGAAAAAGACAAAGGAGTATATTCTGGACGGGATATCTTTCAGGCAGTTATATCCAGACAGTTTACCAGTTCCTATGAAGGCAGTCTGCTGAACGCCTACCGGGTTTTAAGGACGACCAACCCATCTCCTTACATGGTTTATATGAACATAGACCAGGATGAAATCATCAGTACATCCCCGAAACACTGGTCCGCCTTGAAAACGGGCGTCTTACTACCTTTCCGGTAGCCGGTTCCCGGCCCAGGGAGCCGGGGACGAGGAGGACAGAAGGCTGGAGGAAGAATTCTGGCAGATGAAAAAAAGAAATGTCGGAGCACAATATGCTGGTGGACCTGGGGCAGGAATGATATTGGACGGATTGCTGAGTTCGGGTCCGTGGAGGTGACGGAGTACAAGATGATACAAAGCTATTCCAAAATCATGCATATCTGTTCCCAGGTGGAGGAAATATAAAACCCGGCCTGCGACGGCTGTTCGGCGAGTGGAGTCCCTGCTTCCGGCAGGCACCCTTTCGGGAGCGCCTAAGATAAGGGCATGCGAGATTATAGAAAAGCTGGAGTCGGTTCCCCGCGGAATCTACGGGGGAGCTCTGGGATACCTGGATTTTACCGGAAACCTGGACACATGTATCGCCATACGCATGGCGGTAAAGCAGGAACAGGAAAGGTTACGGTCAGGCCGGAGGTGGAATCGTGGCGGACAGTGTTCCGGAACTGGAATACGAGGAATCAGCAAATAAAGCCAAGGCCGTCATACAGGCCATTCTTCAGGCAGGGGAGGGACAGATGATCGTGATAATATGACAGCTTTTCCTATAACCTGGTACAGATGATTGGGAGTATTGAGCCGGATATACAAGGTAGTCCGCAATGACCAGGTAACCGCAGATGACATAGAGAACATGAAGCCAAGCCACCTGATTCTGTCACCCGGACCGGGATATCCCCGGGATGCCGGCATACTGGAGGAAGCAGTGATAAAGCTTAAGGGAAAAATGCCTATTCTGGGCGTGTGCCTGGGACATCAGGGTATATGCGAGGCTTTCGGCGGAACCATTGCCCATGCAAAGAAGCTGATGCACGGAAAGCAGAGCGATATCAGGCTGGACAGTCATATAAAGGAAGAAAAGTCCGGACTTCCGGAAAAGATGGGATGCGGATGCCGGTTATTTTTGAAGGTCTGCCGTCCGTTATACCGGCTGCCAGATATCATTCCCTGTCCGCAGTGCCTGAGAGCCTGCCCGAGGAACTGGAAGTGGTGGCCCTGGACTGTATGGAAGGAGAGGTCATGGCAGTTTCGCACAGGACTATCCCATATACGGGCTGCAGTTCCATCCCGAATCCATATTAACGCCGGATGGAAGGAAAATACTGGAAAACTTCCTTAATATCGGGACGATACAGGCAATATGTAAATGGTGAGAGACAAACAGAAACAGAAATAAAAAAATCAGACATTGTAAAAAGGAGAATGACTATGATACAGAAAGCAATTCATGAATTGGTAGAAAATAAGAATCTGGATTTTGAAACAACCAAGGAGGTTATGGATGAAATCATGAGCGGAAATGCCACCCAGGCGCAGATATCCTCATTTCTCACAGCCCTGAGGATGAAGGGGAGACCATTGATGAGATTACGGCCTGCGCCACTGTTATGCGTGATAAGGCGGTAAAGCTGTCGCCGCCCTTTCCGGTGATGGACATTGTGGGAACAGGAGGGACGAGGTGGGAACCTTCAACATTTCCACCACAAGCGCATTCGTGGCGGCGGCCGGAGGCATCCAGTGGCAAAGCACGGAAACCGCAGCGTATCCAGTAAGAGCGGCGCGCAGATGTGCTGGAAAGACTGGGGGGCAGAGCTGGCTTTGACGGCGGAACAGGCTGAAACTGTTTTAGAGGACACCGGAATGTGTTTCCTGTTTGCCCCGGCCTACCACTCCTCCATGAAATACGCTGCGCCGGTGAGGAAGGAAATAGGAATCAGAAGTATATTTAACATATTAGGCCCCCCTGTCCAATCCGGCAGGCGCATCCATGCAGCTGTTAGGGGTGTACAGCCGGATTTGGGGTGGAACCGCTGGCCCAGGTGCTGGCTAACCTGGGAGTTACCCAGGGGAATGGAAGCGGATGTAGTGGGATTGTTTGACAATAGAATAAAGATTAGTTATCGTTGCGCTTCACTAACTTAGAACTATCGTAACCAAGGCTTTCAAGGTAAGCAAAAACATTGTTCTCATTCAGGACGACACGCTCTACATGATTCTGAGGGTCCATCAATTCCTCATAGTCAGTAGGGGTAAAGGGCTTCTTTTCTGAAACCATGTGGTAAATACAGACCATCATCATTCTTGCAATGGCAATGATTGCCTTTTTGTGTCCACGTCGCTTTTTGATTCGACCATATTTGATTGCAAAATAAGGCTGCTTTTTGCTCTTAATTGCAGCAAGGGCACATTGAACCATCATTGGTTTCAGGTAATCGCCTGCTTTGGCAATGCGGACAGACTTTTTCTTACCAGCGGATTCATTGTTGGCAGGAGAAAGTCCGCACCAGGAACACAGATGTTTTGCATCATCAAAAATATCCATATCAACGCCTGTTTCTGCAAGAACAATCGTGGAACTTAACTCTGTCATGCCGGGCATGGTACTGACAAACTCCACGAACTCGTAATAAGGCTTGATGCGGACATAGAGTTCCACTTCGGTCTGGGTAATCATATCATCGAGATATTCCAGATGCCCCCGGGCAAGCTCTAGTTTTTTAGCCTGATCTGTTTCAATAGTGTAGCCTTTGATGGCTTCGATGATTTCATCAGACTTGGATTTAGCCCCTTTCTTTATGAGTTTGCGGACAGCTTTTTCATCCATGGAATCGGCAGTATGCTCCAATAGATAAGAGATGATTTCAGTTGCTGTCTTGCCAAAAGGATCAGAAAGAACACTGGCAATGCCGACATTGGAAATGGTCATACAGTTCTGGATGCGATTCTTCTCGGAAGACTTCATGCAGACCAGCTTGAAACGGTATCTGGAAAGTTCCCTAAGCTGACGAAAATCTTTTGGAGGAATAAAGGAACATCTGACAAGATCAAATTTGTAGAGGTCGGCAATCCATTTAGAATCCTTTTTGTCCGTTTTCTTGCCTTTGATAGCTTTGACATATTTGGGATGTGTAAGGCAGACCTCTATGTCCTTTTCGAGATAATTAAAAATAGGAATCCAATACTTTCCTGTGGATTCCATACAAACGTGATAACAATTATTCTCGATAAGCCAGTTGTGAAACTTTTGAATATCCGAGTTGATGGTTGAAAAGGATTTTTGCCTGTATTCGGATACTCCGTCCCTGTTAGTGATTACGATGGTTGCAACGATAACATTTTTGTGGACATCAAGTCCACAGCAGATGGAGTATTTTAACTTCATCATTAAGTATCACCACCTTAATAAAAAGGGAATAGCAACATTGACTGTCATCCTGCGACTGAATAAACATGGTTTATTACCAATGATAAGAGTCCGGGCTCAATGTCCCACTTGTTTGTGCTTGTAAGGATGACGGCACATATAACTATACGGGGTCGAAATAAATTCGCCACTTCTCCTTCCGTGCTCTGTAGTGTATTGCTATTCCCTACAGGGATTATAAATCAAATAGTGGAGAGGTACAACATTTTTTCATAACTTGTTTCAGAAAAAGCAGAGTGTCTGGATGAAGAATGTAATTATGATGCTGATGAAGCTGAAAACATTGTATTGGAACAGCTGGGATTGGAAATGGACTATCTTGAAGATATTTTATTCTAAAAGCCTTTTGCTTTATAGATGACAGACTTAAAATAGGAGACAAAACAATGGCAAGATTTAGTGGAAACATATTTGGCGCAGAAAATATGGAGAATGAAAATGAAATAAAAAATGTAGTGTTTATCTACAGGAATGTTTGACACCAAATTACAACAGTTACAGGGATGACTATAATAGCCAAAAACAACCTGAAATATGGTGGGAAATATGTCTTTGAACATGTCAATGTTTCCTATAATAAATAATCTTGGAATACATAAGAACGAATAAAGGAGAAATTATGATTAGATGGAAATATAAGCTTGAAGACGAAGGACAGAAGCTAAAGCCTGATTGATAAGGGAAAATACGATTGAAAACAATTGTGTTGTATACAACCAAATGGAAGTCTGTTTAAAATTACTGTTAAATAAAATGGTCCAACAGGATATAGATAAATGGAAATATGATATTGATGCATTAATAGAGGATATCCAATGTCATGCCCGGATATAGAAGATCCTGGTCTGATTTACAATGATGAGGGAAGCTATCTTAAATAGTCATTTAAAAAGAATTCTATATGATTTATGTGATGCTATCCGCGTATGGATTGGACTGGATGTAGCAACAATGTAATCTATATCATAACAACATAGTCACAGACGCACCAGAATGGCTGTATTCAGCTTGGAAGATTAAGAGGGTAGAGATTATAAAAAGAAACTAAAACTGGCTACAGAGTCAAATGAAGAAGAAGATTATGATGCCATAGAAATAGGAAGTTGCCGTGATTTAGTATAGACGAATAATAAAGGTGGATATAGAAATGAGGGATTACGAATCGTATTCTTGGATATGAAGCTGAATACAACAATGGAAACTACATAATCAAAGCGTAATACTATCCTAGCACAATTTACTGATATAGAGCCAATTCCCAAAACGGCGAAAGTTTATAAGAAGGGAAAAGAAGAAAAGCCCAAAAACGAATTCTGGGCTTCTAAACCACATGATGGAATTTGCTTATTGACAGATTGGCCGTATTAACTAAGCCTTTTCTGTTACTAAATATGGAAGAAAGACTGAATACTATTGTTCTTCATGATAAGATTCGTGTTCACAAGACCCTATTTAAATAGGATTGTTTTTGTTCGGATAAACATACCATTTTGTCTCGGACATTCACAGGTAAGCATGAATGAAATGAAGGTAACGGCGGTATAAAGGGCGTCAGCAGAATAAGGGCGTCAGCAAAATAAAAGCAGCAACAAAACAAACAAAAAACCGGAACACACCTGTCATATGACAACGTGGATTCCGGTTTTTTCTCTGCTTTATCCGCCTGCTAATTCTGTCTGTTATTTCTGCTAATACTGGTTTTTTGAAATCAGTTAAATCTATTTCTAGTAAGACCGGTTCCCCCGACCAAACCCCTTCCGTGGATTCCTGCGGGGACTGGTATCCCGGACCGATAGGTGTCACGGTAGGCCCCATATTATCGGAATCGCCGGTGTTTGGCGGAATGATAGTGGAAACGTCGGAGTGGATGGTGCAGTAGCCCGGGATGGCAAATACGGAATCGTCCGTGGCTCCCTCCTCGCCCTCCGGCAGCGTCATGCATACCCTGGTAGTCTTAGTGGGGCAGTAGGGAGTGGGGCGCATGCCTGACTCCGCGCATACGGTAACCTCCACATGCTTGTCGCAGACTTCCGTGGAGCGGTTCCCTTTGCAAAATATTCGGTATAGACCGCATTCCCTCTGGGGTCGTGGTTGCAGACACCGGAGACAGCTCTCTTGCCGGATTTGCGGCAGATTTCCGCGGTCTCAATGCTGTCCGGCACTGCAAATCCCGGGTCTGACAAGCCCTCATGGACCCGGTTCATGATGTTTACGCCAGATGTCCTTGTGGAAGGTGGTGCCGCCGTTATTCACGCCTCCGTGCTTAAGCTTCTGGTTGTTGTCACATCCGCCCCATATGCCAGCGGTATAATAAGGCGTGTAGCCCACGAACCATACATCGTTGTTGGAGGTGGTGGTGCCGCTCTTGCCGGCCGCAGTCATGCCTGTCAGGGCGGCCCGGGTGCTGGTGGAGTTGATGGACACGCCCGGGCGGGTGAATTTGCGGTTGCTCTTCATGGATTCGGACATGGCGTCCGTCAAAAGGAAGGCAGTGGAATCCTTTAACACCTGCTTTGTCTCCGGTTCATTGTCTATGAGTACCTTTCCGTTGTGGTCCAGTATCTTGGTGAAGAATCGTGGCTTTGTGTAAACGCCGCCGTTGGCAATGGAGGCGTAGGCCGGTCAGCTCAGGTTGGAAACGCCCTTTGTGATGCCGCCCAGGGCAGTGGCTGCTCCCAGGTCGTCCTTTGTAAGGGAGGTAATGCCCAAAATTTTTCGCGTACTCCACGCCCAGCTGAGGCGTGACTGTCTCCATAAGGCAGCGCACAGCCACAATGTTCATGGAGTAGATGATGCCGTCCCGGATGCTGAGTAACCGGTAAAGCCATAGCCGGAATTCCACCAGTTCCTGAAGGTTTTCGTTCCTATGGTATAAGGCGCGTCGTAGTAAACCGTGCCCAGGGTAGCGCCGCATGCGTCCAGGGCAGGCGCAAAAGCAGTGATTACCTTAAAGGCGGAGCCCGGCTGGCGGTATACGTTGCTGGCGCGGTTTAAGGTAAGGCTGGCCGTCTTTTCACCGCGGCCGCCGCACAGTGCCTTGACCTCGCCTGTGTGCTGGTCTAAGAGAACAAAGGAAGCCTGGGGCTGTAAAATCAGGTTCTGGCGCTCTCCGATGATCTCATCGCCATCCTTTAAAAAGCCATGCCTTATACTGGTCAATGTCGTCCTGGACCTCGCTTTGCTTTGAGGCGTAGGCCCTCAAAGGAGGAATCTCCCAGCACGCTCTTGCGGAAGGTGCGCAGGTTTTTTCTTCTGAATAGTGCTCCGTGGTGCCGTCTGCGTGAGTGATGGAAAGCCTGTACTCCACAGAATACTTGGCAACAGAATAGTTGTCCGGGTTGTTGATCTCCTCGTCCACAATGGCCTGCAGGGGCCGGGTCCTGGGTGGTATAAATCTGAAGCCCGCCGGGGTAAAGATTGCTGGCCTGACTTTCCGTGTAATCCAGCTTATCCATCAGTTCATTGATGACCTGCTCAATGAGTTCGTCCGTAAAATAGCAATGACTGTTAGTCCCCTTGGCGGCTGTATCCACGTTCTGTATCCTGTCGTATACATCATCGGCCAGGGGCTTCCTCCTGCTGGGCCTTGGTGATATAACCCTGCTCATACATATACTGGAGTACATTCTCCGCGTTCCGCATTGTTTTCGCGTCCTGATATGGGATTGAGTCTGGAGGGTTCTTGGTGATGGATGCAAGCACAGTACACTCGGAGAGGGTCAGGTCGGAAACGTCCTTCCCAAAGTACCGCTTGGCGGCGGATTTCACACCCAGGGTGTTATTTCCCAGGTTGATGGTGTTTAAATAGTTTTAATCAGGATGATCTCCTTGTCCATGATCTTTTTCCAGCTGAACGGCAAGGTACTGCTCCTGCAGTTTTCTTTCAATCTTTTCCCCCAAGGAATCCATTTCCGCCGGCGAAAATATTGTTTTTGATGAGCTGCTGGGTTATGGTGCTTCCGCCGCCGGCATAGATTGTCGGTGACAATGCCCCACGGCCGCACGGATCATGGAACGCAGGTCCATGCCGTTAGGGACCAGAAACGGGAATCCTCAATGGATACGAATGCGTTGATCAAATCTCTTTGGAAGTTCCTCGTAGGTGGCTTCTCACGGTTGGAGCCGCTGGTGACCAGGGTATCTGTCAGGTTTCCGGCAGAGTCGTATACCGCAGTGGCAAAACGGCTGGGGCTGAATATTTAGAATATCAACGGAAGGGGCATTATCTATAATGCCTTTAACCATACCGAAACCGATGGATGCACCCACTACTGCCAGAAATAAAAAACAGGACAAATAGCGCCTTAAATATATTAAGGAGCAGCCGTGAAGCGTATTTGCCCGATTTAGGAGTGGAGAGACTTAAGCCTGCGCTCAGCCTCGTACTTTCCATAGTTCATAGATTCTCCTTTTCGTACATAATCTGAATGAAATCCGCCCCCTGCGGACCCTCATACCTATCCTGTAGATTATACACCAGTTTTGTAAAAATGAAAAGGTTTAAATATTGCCTTGCCATCGCCGCTTTTCTATATTATGATAAAAAATAGGTAAAAAATGTCGAAAAAGGTGGGGATGGTAACCCACAAATAACCGTAAAGGAGCCGTAAAAGTGGTAGATAGTTATAAAATTCTGTACAAGGGAGGCTCAGAGAGCTGGTGGAGAAGAAGTCGCGCTTCATAGCGGACCTGTGCCCGGTAACCTCAGAGGAGGAAGCCCTGGATTTTATAGAGGAAATCAGAAAGAAATACTGGGATGCAAGGCATAACTGTTATGCTTATATCATCGGGGACAGGGGGCAGACCGCCCGGTGCAGCGACGACGGGGGAGCCGTCCCAGACAGCCGGAAAACCCATGATGGATGTGCTGGCAGGGGCGGAGCTCCACGATGTGTGCCGTTGTAACCCGGTACTTCGGAGGTACCCTGCTGGGCACAGGGGGACTGGTGCGGCATATTCCGGGCTGTCAAGGAAGGAATGAAAAACTGCGTTATCCTGGAGAAAAGACTGGCTGTCCGTCTGAACATCACCACGGATTACAACGGAGTGGGAAAGATTCAGTACATTGCGGCCCAGGGCGGATTGACACCCTGGACACCCAGTATACGGATAAAAGCCGTGTTCACCTTCCTGGTTCCCATGGCAGAGGAGGGAAGATTCACGGCCCAGATTATAGAAGGGACCGCAGGAAAGGCTGTTGTTATCCGGAGAGAGGGCGAGGTATACCAACGGTCTTGGTGACAGCGGCCTGGTGGTGTTTTAAGAGGAATTGTGTTTAGTAAAAAAAACAGGAGGAATGTGATAATGGAGATGGAGATTAAAATGAAAAAGCTGGGATTTGGAACCATGAGGCTGCCCGTGTTAAATCAGGAGGATCCGGCGTCAGAGTGGACAGTTCCCG